>Ga0222709_1000147_pt1 | contig 24720 bp, 23 predicted proteins | sample AntAcemetage1692_FD_179822 | JGI IMG/M metagenome (GOLD analysis project Ga0222709, IMG submission 179822) | Saline water microbial communities from Ace Lake, Antarctica - #1692 | ecosystem: Environmental > Aquatic > Non-marine Saline and Alkaline > Saline | place: Antarctica: Ace Lake...
CTTACCCATACCTGTTCCGGCTTATCGATCTTTATGTTGCTCACTATATTTTTATGCTTCCTGAACCTATGGTGGGAGTCTGTTGTTATATGATAGCTCCTCTTGGGCTTTATCAGCATAAGGTTGGCCCTGAGTATCCTAAAGAGTTTATCCCTTCCAATATTTGGCTCTGATAAATCCACCTGAAGTTTATAGTACAACTTCCTGACAACCAGCCTGGGCATCGCGTTACGCATTGTGCGCACCAGTACTATTACCTGTTGTGCAGTGGTCTGCTTGTGAGCCTTTGATCTGATAGCCCTATAATAAACCTGTCTGTCTAGCCCGAGTAAGTTAAGGTGGAGGCTATTGTCTCTTCGTGTTCTTCCTTGAAGTTTTCGATAACTCGGGCGTGTAGTTTTTTCTGATCTGGATATCATACTCTTTCTCTGCCATATCCACCAGCATATCAAAGATGATTACCTTTTTATCGGCACGCTCTGCCAGATGCTCTGCACGAGCTTTCTGCTTCTCAAGCAACTTGATTTTAGCCTCTAGTTCTATTATTTTCTGTTCTGGTGTCTTTGCCATGGTTACAACGCATAAGTTCTCACAGTCAGAAGTACCATATTTTCTGAGCCACCCAGTTATAGTAGCTATCGCCTGAATACCATATTTTAGGTGGGCATTGAGTCTATCGAGTTGTCCCTATTCAATCTTATCGACCACTTGAAGCTTAAAAGAAAGCAAGTAGTCTTTTTGGTTATGCTTCACGTAACCCGTGTTTACTGATGTATTCATTACACTAGGGTTTTAGTGTATCGCTATTTCAGGACGGGACAATGTTACAAGTCCTCAAAATGGAACTCAAATACGTGAAATAAGAAGTGGCGAAGGTTTCAGATTTATGGGGTCTCTGAATGCTCATTTTGGCATGGGTACAGATAACATCGCCGACATTAGAGTGTATTGGCCATCTGGAAATATCGATAATCTGACTGGGCAAAATGTAAACGGGTTAATAACTATTACCGAGAATAGCACGGCCAGCATAGGCGATAACACAATTAATAATTTGGCTTTTTATCCGAACCCTGTTTCTGATGTACTTCATTTACAGTTAGACAATATGGGAACATATGCTTCGTATTCCATTTACGATGTTAATGGAAAACAAATCATTAAAGAGCTATTAGATTCAAAAGAGATAAAGGTTGGAGACTTAAATAGTGGAGTGTACTTCATACACTTGAACAGCGTGGATGGTATATTAAAAGCTACTTTTATAAAGGAATAGTAATTGACCAAGAAGATTATTCTGCTTAAACAACATAAATAGTTTGTGATTCGTTATTCTCATTCGTAATATTACCCTTCAATATGCACTATGAAGAATATACTTTTTACCATGTTAATTATTTTTACATTGGTCTCATGTAGTACAGGCTATCCCCGACAGGAGGTAACCACAACAAGTTTAAGCGGGTTCATAGAAGGTGGCAATGCAGGTGGTATTTATGGCGGTGCAGGTCTCAAAATCACGAGCGATTCCATACAAATGAACGACTGGCAGATTTCTAAACTCGTGGCAAGTCTCAACACAGTGCGCGATACGAGCCTCACAAACCTAACCTCGACCCTCGATTTTTACACCATTCACATCGCAAATATAGACACCTTGAATCAGCGAGATTTTGTGGATTCTTTGATTGCGGAGCTTACGAGAAAACAGTTGATTAAATGAGCTTTTAGTATCTTTAATCATTCATTAACATGTTAAATATTGCTGAAAATTTGGAGTTTAGTTTAGATTAGAGGTTAATTTAAAACTAATTTATTATGATTAATCTATTTTTATCTATGATGTTATTAGCATTTTAGCGTCACGCAGTGACAACAATGTTAATGATCTTAAATCTTCTGAAATTAATGTGGAACGAGATTTTTAAGAAAAATCTAGTGCTTCTCTAGAACCTGAAGTTAAAATAAGTTGCAATGGTGATTGCGGCACTGGTTTACCGATATATGGTATTAATACACGTGGAGGTGTAGTATAGTGCGATTGTGAGGGAAGTTGCTCCGTAACTATTGAAGGAAGAGGAGTGAAATATATTTCAGGAGGCTTAAAAATATAATTGATTATGTAGTTTCTGCTATCGGAAAAAAGGAAATGAAAGCACGTTCTATTAGAAGTGTTGAAATAGGGTTTGACAGGGAAAGAAACGTGGAAGTTGTTTGGCTTAAAATGCTAAATAATAATAAAAAACGAAATATATTCCAGCGGTATAATTCTTAGCTATTCAATTGCTAAAAACGGTTCATTAAATCCGACTTTATCCACGGGAATCGAAGTTGATCGTTTTGGAAGTTGCGACAACGTTCCTCTAGGTAGTAAAGGCTGCGTTGAGGTTTATTACTGATGTACTGGGGATGGCGGTAAAATGGTCGTGACCAAATGAAATACGTCTCAAACTAAATCATAAGACCCCAAGCTGCAAAACAACTTGGGGTTTAATGGTTATGAACAGCTTACTATTAAGCTACTGCTACGGGAACAATAGATACAAAAGACCTGTCGTTTTGCTTTTTTGTAAACTTTACGAGTCCATCTACGCGAGCGTGAAGAGTAAAATCTTTACCTGCGTAAACGTTTTCACCTGGATGGTGCTCCATACCACGCTGGCGTATAAGGATATTTCCAGCTATTGCAGCCTGACCTCCAAATATTTTAACACCTAAGCGCTTTGATGCAGATTCTCTTCCGTTTTTTGAACTACCTACTCCTTTTTTATGAGCCATGGGTTATATTTTTATGATATCGTTAAAAACGGTATCCAGTTATAAGTTGATTAGCTAAGCTTTACTCCTCCGTTAGCTTCGTCTTGCAATTTTTTAAGTTCGTCCCACTTGCCGTCTGCAGCAAGTTGTGCTTGCATAGGCCATGATTCTGTCACGTGGTTGCCGCGAACATCAGCTATGATTTCTGATATTTTAGCAGCATCTGTCTTTGCGAGTTCTGCAAATGTAGCTATACCCGCTCCCGCTAGCGTTGTTGCAATTTTAGGGCCTATCCCTTCCACTTTTTTTAAGTCGTCTACCTCGGTGGTAGCTACTTTTTTAGGTGCAGCTGCTTTCTTTGCAGGAGCTTCCTTATCAGCAATAACTTCTTTTACAGGCGCAGCTTTCTCAGCTTTTGCTGGAGCAGCTACTTTCTTCGTTCCCCCAGAAAGAGTAATAGCGGAAATCTGAATTTGCGTTAAATACTGACGGTGTCCGTTTTTCTTACGGTATCCTTTTCTACGTTTTTTCTTAAAAACGATTACTTTGTCACCTTTAAGGTGTCCCAGAACTTTTGCTTCAGCAAATGCTCCTTCTATAGCTGGGGCGCCGAGAGTGATGTTGTCACCGTCTCCTACAAGAAGAACTTTGTCTATAGAAAGTATAGCACCTTCTTCTTCTTGTAAACGATGTACAAACACCTTCTGATCTTTCTCGATCTTGAATTGTTGCCCTGCTATCTCTACGATTGCGTACATAATGTTAATTTATCTTAGTTAATTTCGGGTTGCAAATATACTCAGTTTCCCTTAATAACCAAAGTTATTAACATCTATGGACAAAATTATTTTTGATTCATAGGTTTCTGTGCCTCACGTATCTGTCTTGTGTTCCAACTTTGTTTAAAGATAGGCATGATACCTAATGCAGCAACGAGCGTTGTTGCAAAGCCTGACAACGCTATAAAAAACAATATGGGCAATTCACCAGTACCATTTAATGTATTGATTTTAGCAGCAATTTTCATCGCAAGTTCTGGATTTATCTCCACCAGGTACACTGCCATAAATAATGTAAATACAATGGTTGAAATAAAGCCAGCAGCAGTGGCAGCAAGAAACCCATTCATGTATTCAAATCCTTTTCCTTCTTCCCTGAACATTGCACGTATCATTATATACATACCTCCCACTGTTATAAAAGCATTAAAGAAGCTCATGTAAATAGTATCACCTAGTCCCAGAGCATTGAGAATTAAAAAATAAATGATTAAGGCTACTGCTATTCCTAGCGCGTACACCACCACTTTGTTCCAGTTAAATCTCATATTTTTATTTTAAAAGTACATAAAATAAGTCTGTTTAAACAAAAATTTAGTTTTCTTTAACGTCTCAATAACCTAGAATGCAATATTTTTAAATTCTAATGATGTGATTGTGTAACGTCTCTCCGTTTTTAGATACTAATAAATTACTAACTAAAATTAATCGAATGAAAAAAATTGTCTTAAGTCTAGCGGCTGCTTTTATAGGCACGTCTGGATTTGCGCAAGAAGTTAAGTTTGTTGAATACGACCTTCCAAACGGACTTCACGTAATCTTACACCAAGAAAATGGGGCCCCAGTAGTAACTGCTGGTGTGATGTATCAAGTAGGTGCAAAAGATGAAGAGCCGGGACGCACCGGTTTTGCGCATTTCTTTGAGCACTTACTTTTTGAAGGAACAGAGAATATAGCCAGAGGCGAGTGGTTTAATGTAGTGGCTGCAAACGGCGGCAGCAATAACGCAAACACTACACAAGACAGAACTTATTACTATGAAACATTCCCATCTAACAAACTAGAGCTAGCGCTGTGGATGGAAAGCGAGCGCATGTTGCATCCCAAAATCGAGCAAATAGGTGTAGACACACAAAACGAAGTCGTCAAAGAAGAAAAACGCCAGCGTATCGATAACGCACCCTACGGAGCGATTATTTACAGAACGGGAATAGACAAACACTTGTTTAAAAAACACCCATACGGACAGTCTGTAATAGGTTCTATGGCAGACCTAAATGCTGCAAAGCTTTCAGAATTTCAAGACTTTAATGACAAATTCTATAATCCTAACAACGCAACGCTTGTTGTAGCAGGAGACATTAATATAGAAGTAACTAAAAAAATGATTGCTGACTATTTTGGCACCATAGAAAATAAATCGCCTCGTAATGCACGTACTGTGATTGTAGAAGACCCTATAGTAGAAACACGTTATGCAACTGAGTATGATTCAAACATACAATTCCCTGCATATATCTTTTCTTACGTAACACCTAAATCTATAGACAAAGACGCTTACGTACTTGATTACATTTCCAGTATCTTAACCGGTGGCGCAAGCTCAAGACTTACTAAGAAAATGGTCGATGAGGAAAAAGTAGCATTGCAAGTACTTGCTTTTAATCAAGCAAATCAGGATTACGGAACCTATACCATGGGTGCTATCGTTAAAGGAGAACCAAACTGGGAAAGTTTAAAAGCAAGCATGGATGCAGAAATCGTAAAACTACAAACAGAACTAATTTCTGAAAGAGAATTTCAAAAACTGCGCAATCAATTTGAATCACAATATGTAAACGCTAATTCTAGGGTTGAAGGCATTGCATCTTCTCTAGCGACGTACAACATGCTCAAGGGAGACACTAGCCTTATTAATAAGGAGCTAAATATTTACAATAGTATTACTAGAGAAGACATTATGCGTGTTGCAAACAGTTATTTAAAACCTAATCAAAGACTTGAGCTTAAATACCTAGCAGGTAGCGCTCCAGCAACTGATAAATAAAAACATCATGAAGAAAAGAATCTTATTTATAATGGCTTTTGTTATCGCAACAGCCATGACTACAGCACAAATAGACCGCTCTCAAATACCAGCCTCTGGGCCCACTCCGGAAATAAACCTGGGAGAGCCTTATACTTTTAAACTTAAAAACGGTTTACAAGTACTCGTTGTAACAGACAAAAAATTGCCTACCGTAAACTTTTCCTTAAACCTAAACACACCGCCTATATATGAAGGTAACAAAGCAGGAGTTCAGTCTCTTACGGGTGCTATTATGGGCAAGGGAACTAAAACAATGCCTAAAGAAACCTTTAATGAAGAAGTAGATTTCTTAGGCGCCTTTGTATCTATAAGCACAAGCGGTGGCTATATGTCTACCCTATCCAAATACAAGGAGCAAGTATTTAAAATGTTTGTAGACGCGGCTCTTAACCCTAACTTCACACAAGTAGAACTGGACTTTGAAAAAGAGCAACTTATCGCTGGCATCAAGTCTGGTGAGAACAGTGCAGCAGCAATTGCAGGTAAAGTACGCAACGCACTCATGTATGGAATAAACCACCCAGCAGGTGAGTTTGCTACTGAAGAAACTATTAACAGTGTTACCATTGCAGATGTTGAACAATTTTACAGAACCTATTTCGTGCCTTCTAAGGGTTACTTGGTAATCAGTGGCGACATCGAAGGTAAAGAGGCAAAGAAATTAGTAAACAAGTATCTTAAAAGTTGGAATGCAGGTATGGCTCCAGAGGTAACCTATCCAGAGGTTAAGGATGTTCCTTACACACAAGTGAACTTTATAGATGTCCCTAACGCGGTACAAACAGAACTAGCAATTATGAATGTTTCTGACCTTAAAATGAACCACCCAGATTACTATGCAGCGACTGTTGCAAACTCTATATTGGGTGGGTCTTTTGGTTCGTACTTAAACATGAACTTACGCGAAGCGAACGGCTATACTTACGGAGCAGGCTCTAGAATAGGTGCAAATCGTTACTACAACTCCTCTTTTGCCGCTAGCACTAAAGTACGTAATGAGGTTACAGACAGTGCAGTTGTAGAGGTAATGAAAGAAATGGAGCGTATACGCAACACCTTTGTTGATGAAACCATGCTTGCAAATGCAAAAGCGCAGTTTCTAGGAGACTTCATTATGTCGTCTGAAGACAAAGAAGTAGTTGCAGACCGAGCTATCACTATTAAAACAAACAATTTACCAGAAGATTTTTACAAAAACTTTATCGCAAACATTAATGCGGTTACTAAAGAAGATGTGAAGCGTGTTGCAAACAAGTATGTTAAAACGGAGAACGCACGTATTATACTGGTAGGTAAAGCGACAGACGTTTTGGAAAACTTAGAAAAAATGGAACTTAACGGCAAGCCAGTTCCTATTAAATTCTTTGATAAAGACGCAAACCCGACCGAGCGCCCGTCTGGTGTAGAGGTTCCTACCGGAGCAACTGCACAAACGGTTTTAGACAGCTATATTGCTGCAATAGGCGGTAAAGATGCTGTTGCAAAAATAAAATCTACAAGCTACAGAGCCACGCTAGACTCACCTATGGGTGAAGTTGCACTCATAGAAAAAAGAGATAGTAAAAACAGAATGTCCCTAGATGTTACCTTTGGTGGCAACAGCATGCAGAAACAAGTGATTGCAAACGGCAAAGGTAGGACCGTTGCTCAAGGTCAAACGATGGAAGCTGCCGGTGATGAACTGATTGCGTTGCAAACCGAGGCCGTATTTATACCAGAACTTAATATGGCTACTAACGCAAAACTTGCTGGTGCAGAGATGAAAGACGGTAAGAAGGTATATGTCATACAATGGTCAGACAGCAAAAAAAGCTTTTACGATATGGAAACAGGGCTACTACTAAGCTCTGAAACTACAATAAAAGCGCAAGGTCAGGAAATAGTACAAGCTCTTAATTACTCTAACTATAAGGAAGTTAAAGGTGTTAAATTCCCGATGACCCTAAGCCAAAACATGATGGGCCAAGATGTGTCTTTTGAGGTGAAAGAATTTAAAGTAAATGAAGGCGTTACAGACGCTGACTTTAAATAGCAGTTTTGTTATAGGTTATTTGCTTTCGCGAAAGCGAAACACAAAGAAAATGTAACCTATACCAGACATTCTATAGACACTATATTAAAACCGGCATCTAAACAGATGCCGGTTTTTTATTTGCCCGTGTTACGAGCACTACTGCAGCAATAATTACTCCCGTAGCTGCGATTTGCCACACGCTAAACTGCTCGCCATCTAGAACACCCCAAGACAGGCCTATAACAGGCATAAGATATGTAACAGAGCTTGCAAAGACCGGCGAGGTCATTTGTACCAATTTATTAAACATGACTTTTGCAGCGACCGTTCCAAAAATACACAGAATTACAATGTAACCGAAACTCTCTTGCACCGCAGGGCTCGTATACGCTAAACTAGAACCACCGGCTACTAAAAAGACAGTTACGGCAAAGGGAACGATAAAAATAAAATTACCCGTGGCAATAGCTAGCGGGCTCACGTGCTGCAAGTATTTTTTAATGATATTTACATTGCTCGCATAACAAGAACAGGCAATGAGAATGAGTCCCGTAAAAAGGTAATTTTGTTCAGGATGCTCTTGCATACCAGCAAAAACAAGTCCTAACGCACCACAAAGCCCTAACAAAACCCCTGCAAGCTGCGTGCGTGAGAATGATATGCCAAAAAGTACTGAGCCCAGCACCAAAGTTATTAACGGAACCGTAGAGTTAAGAATCGCGCTTATAGCACTGTCTATCTCTGTTTGTGCATAAGCAAATAAAAATGCCGGAAAGAACGAACCCAGCAACCCCGATATAAACAACCATTTCCAGTCCTTGCGGGCGGTTTTTTTAAATGCTCGCCAACCTATGGTTACGAGCATAATACTTGAGACAATGGTTCTTGCAGCGCCTAACTGCAAGGGTTGTAGCACTAGGTTGCCGTTCACATTTCCCAGAGCCTTCTTTATGAGAATAAACGAGGTTCCCCATATGAGACTCAAAACGATAAGGTAAACGTACTTTAGGTGAGCTGCTTTCATGCCGCAAAGTTGCGCATATAAAAAAATCTATGCGCTATAAGATTGCAATAAAGTACAGCGCATTACTAGGTATGCCACCACGCGCTATACTGTTTAATCTTTAGGGAACTAAAATTCAAAAGCCTGCACAAATAAATGCTATTAACCTTTGAGCGTGCGCTGTTAAAAGCTGCCCAATTGGGTTTTTAGATACCTTTTTTAGAGACTCGCAAAATCGTAAAAAATGAGATTGTTATTTTTTCCACTTGAGCGACTCAATCATCTTAACCATATCTTTTTTAACATAGTCTATCGCTGGGTAAATAGAATCGTAGTTAGGCTTAGAATAAAAATATAACGACGCAGTTAAAAAATGGCTTGTGCTGTCTGTGACATAAAACTGTGCATTAGATGCGGCGTTACCCTCTACTTCATACATCATTCCAGAAGTTCTTTTGTCTCTGTTCAGGAAAGGATAGTCGGCAATAACGTCTGCCATTTTATTGTGTGTGTATGATAGTCGCTGCCCGTCCATGAGCAACTGCGTAAGATTGTCATTAATAGGTGCATAATTTAAATACACCGTAGCATCCATAGATGGATATTCTATTTTCATTGAGCAATCTCTTTTTGCAAGTACGCGGGCGTGCTCATTGACCTCAAAGGTAAAGGGGCAATTATCAGTTGCCAGTTTATCATAAATAGCCTCAGGATATTGCAAAGCGAGCTGTGCTCTAGGTTTGGGCAGGGCATCTTCATTACAACTAGCTAGCAAGACGCTGGTGAGCAATAATATTAAATTGGATTTTAAAGGTCGCAGCATTGTTACGGAATTTATATACAAGACACGTAAATTTGAAACGAACAGCACTACATTCAACAGTTTATATTCATAACGATACAAGGCAAGTTTCAAGATTCTCTGGTACATTTTACTTGTTTAATACGTTTCTTATCCATAACCTCTATGGTAAACGTATAATTGTGAAAAGATATTTTATGCAATTTGCGCGGGAAGAAACCCATTTGTTCCAGTAAAAACCCTGCGATAGATTCAGACTCCCCTTTTGCATCTTCGAAATGACTTACCTCGTGGTCTATAATTCCCATAACGCGATAAAAATCTTTAAGCGACGTTTTTCCTTCAAAAATAATGTTGTCATCGTCCAGTTTTGAAAATATCAGGTTCTCGTCATCAAACTCGTCGCTTATATCGCCTACTATTTCTTCTATAATATCTTCCATTGTAATGAGACCACTAGTACCACCATACTCGTCTACCACTATTGCGAGGTGTTTCTTTTGTTCTTGAAACTCCTGCAGCAAGTCGTCTAGTTTTTTATTCTCAGGAACAAAATAGGTCTCTCTTAATAGTTTTAACCATTCAAAGTTTTTGCGATCTTTATGCGGTAATAGGTCTTTCACATAAAGAACACCGGTAATTTGATCTATGTTATCTTTATAAACGGGTATTCTGGAATAACCGTGCGCAATTACTTGCTTTATAAGCTCTGCAAACCCCATGCGCTCATCTATTGCAAAAACGTCTGTACGGTTACGCATCACGTTTTTAGTGTCTGTATTGCCAAAGTTTACGATTCCCTGCAATATTTGCTGTTCTTCTTGTGTGGTGTCATTATCATCTGTAAGCTCTAATGCTTGCGATAATTGGGAAATAGTAATATTTGATTTTTTACTGCCTAGCCTGTCTTGTATTTGCAAAGTGATATAACGCATGGGCAAACTTAAGGGCGTGAAAATTACATCAAGCACCCGCAAGGGAACGGCCATAAAGTTTGCAAACTGCACAGGATTGCGGCTTGCATACACCTTTGGAAAAATCTCGCCAAAAAGCAATATCGCAAACGTAACCACCACGACCTCTAATGTGAACTTCAACCAACTAGCTGTAATGCCTGTAAACCAGGTTTCAGACAGCATGCTAAAAATAAGAACAGTAGAAATATTTACGGTATTATTTGCAATAAGTATGGTGGCTAATAATTTTTTAGGCCTGTCGAGCAGTTTTACCACGAGTTCCTGATAGGTAAAGCGCTCGTTATCTTCTTCTAAATCTGTAGCTTCTAAGGAAAAAAAAGCGACTTCAGCGCCGCTTACAAGCGCGCTGGCAAGTAATAAAAGCAAAAAAGAACCACCATAAATCCATAATTCAGATTGCGTGGAAATAAGAAGCAGTAATGGTAATTGTGCAGAGTCAGGATCCACTTAAAGGAATGTGTTACAAGTATGCATTAAAATGGTAAATCATCTTCATCGTCACCACTCGTAGCTTGCGTTGCAGGCGTCTCGTATGAAGGTTGTGCGGCTTGTTGCGGCACAGCAGGTTGGGTGCCTATTGTTCCGTGCTCATTTTTAGGTGATAAAAATGTAAATTCTTGTACTTGAATTTCTGTAGTGTAACGAACCTGTCCGTCTTCGGCATTCCATTGGCGACTTTTAATACGTCCTTCTATATATACCTTGTCACCTTTTTTGAGGTATTTCTCACAAACTTCAGCAGCTTTATTGCGCACAACGCAGTTGTGCCACTCTGTTGAAGAAACTCGTTCGTTTGTCGCTTTATTAATGTAATCTTCACTGGTTGCAAGCGGAAAACGACCTATGCAGTTACCGCCTTCAAAGTACTTCATTTTCACATCGTCGCCAGTGTGTCCTACGAGAATTACTTTATTAACTGTGCCAGCCATAATATCATTTTTTAAAGGGTGTAAAGATACTTAAAGATAAGCATTCCACTGCAATTTCATAAAGCGTTCCATAAGAACATGAACTGGTTTTTCAAACGCATCCTTTATGGCAATGGTATCTTGCAGCTCACTTACGGTTTCTAGGTTCCAGAATGTAGCATGTATGGTGCGGTGCGATAATTTATGGATAATGGGTTGTTGGAGTGTTCCGATTCTGCGAAATTGAACACCCGAAAGCCATTCCATTCTCATTATTTGCTCTTCCAACGCGGCAGGAGATAAAGTATGTGCGGCTTCTATGTACGGAAATTCGCAAAGCCCAGCCCAGATCCCTTGCTGGGGTCGTTTAACTAAGAGTGTTTTACGTGACGGTGTTACAATGACGAGGTAGTGGTGGTGTAAATGGGTTACAGGCTTGCTTTTTAATTTTACGGGGAGCTCTGTGATACGACCTTGTTTCAACGCAACGCAGTGGTCGCTAAACACACAACTGGTACATAACGGGTTTGCAGGTTTACAGTGAATCGCACCATACTCCATTATGGCCTGATTAAATGAGGCTGGCCGCTTTTTATCTAGCAACTGTGCAGCCAACGCCTTAAACTCTTTTGCACCTAAGGTACTGTTTATGGGCGTTGCTATACCATAAATGCGTGCGAGCACTCTGTATACGTTACCATCTACGACAGGGACAGCCTCATTAAATGCAAAACTTGCAATTGCCGCAGCAGTATAATCGCCCACACCTTTAAGAAATAATAGCTCTTTATAAGTATTGGGGAAAAAACCGCCTAGATCCACGACCTGCTGTGCAGCAATATGCAAGTTTCTAGCACGGGAATAATAGCCCAAACCCTGCCACAATTTAAGTACTTTTTCTTGTGGTGCACCAGCAAGATCGTGTACCGTGGGAAACGCAGTTATAAACGCATAATAGTACGGCATACCTTGTTCTACACGGGTTTGCTGTAGTATAACCTCACTGAGCCATATATAGTACGGGTTGGATACGTCTCGCCACGGCAGCTCCCGTTTATGTATGAGGTACCAGTCTACCAGGCGTTTAGAAAAATTCATAGCGGTTATTAATACGGACAAAGTAGAACTATGTTGTTAAAATTTAATCGTTTAGAGATTTCATATATAATTTAAAACCCTATCTTTGCGCCCTGTTAAAAAGAAACACAAGTAACAACAATTATTTTAAAAAATGACTAAAGCAGACATCGTATCTAAAATTTCGGATAAGTTAGGAATGGAGAAGACGGACGTACAGGCAACTGTAGAGTCTTTTATGGAAGAAGTGAAAAGTTCACTTGAAACTGGAGAAAACGTATACCTTCGAGGTTTCGGTAGTTTTATCGTAAAGACTAGAGCTGAGAAAACTGGACGTAACATTTCTAAGAACACGACAATTAAGATTCCAGCACACAATATACCTTCTTTTAAGCCTGCAAAGGTTTTTGTGGACGGTGTGAAAACAAACGTAAAAGTTAAATAATTTAATATAAGAGATATGCCAAGCGGTAAAAAAAGAAAAAGACATAAAGTAGCAACGCACAAACGTAAAAAACGTAGCCGTGCAAACCGCCACAAAAAGAAAAAGTAGGGTTACGCCACTTTTTCTTTCTTAGTTCATTGACATAGGGACTGCAACTGACAGCCCACCCGGGTTACCATGTAATTGCTAAAACATGGTGACATTACAAATGTATAACATAGTGTCTCCCTCGTTCTTTTGAAGAATCACACAGGAAGCACGCAAATTACTGAATCATGGATAAAGAAATTATTATCCGTTCCGGTTCTAACAAAATCGACTTTGCCCTTACTAAAGACGGTAGGCTGGTCGAGCTCTATAAAGATGAAAACGAAAACAAGTTTTCAGTAAGCGATATTTTTATAGCAAAGACGCGTAAGGTTCTCTCTGGACTTAACGCAACTTTTGTAGATGTAGGTTATGAAAAAGATGGATTTCTCCACTACCACGACCTAGGAACACAATACCTTACCCAGCTTAAATTTACTAAGCAAGTACTAAGCGGTCGCCGCAAGAACTTTGCTCTTAAAGATATTAAACTTGAAAAAGACATAGAGAAACACGGCAGCATAACTGATGTAGTAGATGCTGCACAGCCCGTTCTCGTTCAAGTTGTAAAAGAACCTATTTCCACAAAAGGCCCAAGACTCAGTGCTGAGCTTTCCCTTCCTGGAAGATATGTAGTTCTTGTACCTTTTTCAGATAGAATTTCTATCTCACAGAAAATAGATAATAACGAAGAAAAGAGTAGACTAAAAAGACTTGTCAAAAGTATAAAGCCTGAGGGCTTCGGCGTGATTGTACGTACCGTTGCTCAAGGTAAATTAGTAGCAGAATTGGATCAAGACCTTCAAAATCTAGTTGAAAAATGGGAAGCCATGTGTGCAAAACTGCACCGCTCTCATTTCCCGACTAAGGTCATGACCGAATTAAGCCGCACGAACTCGCTCATGCGAGACTACTTTAATGACACCTATACCTCTATAGTCGCAGACGACGCGGAACTAGTAGAAGAAATTAAAGCCCAACTTAAAGTAATAGCTCCACACAAAGAGTCTATTGTTAAATACAACAACCCTCGTATACCCATTTTCGAAAAGTACGGAATAGAGAGACAAATTAAAACATCGTTTGGACGTACCGTGTCTATGAGTAAAGGTGCTTACCTAGTCATAGAACATACAGAAGCCATGCATGTTATAGATGTAAACTCTGGAAATCGATCTAATAAAGCAGACACCCAAGAAGATACCGCACTGGAGACCAACATGATTGCCGCAAGTGAAGTTGCTAGACAACTGCGATTGCGCGACATGGGTGGTATAATTGTCGTTGACTTTATAGACATGCGCAGCGCAGACCATAGAAAAAAACTTTATGAGCACATGCGCGATGAAATGGCAGACGACCGTGCGAAGCACAAAATATTGCCCCCTAGCAAATTTGGTCTTATCCAAATAACTCGCCAGCGTGTACGCCAAGAGGTAAATATTAAAACCCGAGAGGAGAATCCCGATGCTAACAGCACTGGAGAGATACAAGCACCTATTCTTGTTATTCAAGAAATAAGTGAAAAACTAGATGCCAGTATAAAAGCAGGTAACAAGAAGATAATGCTTAACGCACACCCTTTTGTTGCAGCCTTTATAACTAAAGGACTACCCTCTGTACGATCTAAGTGGTTTGTAAAACACAAAAAATGGGTTAAGGTTATGCCACGAGATGCATACACATACCTAGAGTATAAGTTTACGGACTTAGAAGGCAATGACCTAAAGTAATAATTAAACGCCCTTAAACCACGGTTTAGGGGCGTTTTTTTGTGGGCAAGATTTGTTTACGTTTAAAGATGTGCATTTGAAGCCGCAGGTCATGCGCGTCGCTTTTTTTCCCTCAAACAATAATGGATATTATAAAAAATACTTGGAGAACATGAAGTCCCCGTTATTGGTTTAGCAGGTGTTAACATCATGTTTTAGATTCAAGTTCGAGTTCAAATTCAAATTCAAATTCCGAAAATGGTTTACATACCTTTGCCCCATGCAGCAAGAATCATTTACCCTAGAACAAGCGACACGAGCACTAGAACGCTATTGCGCCTACCAGGAACGCTGCCACAAAGAGGTAGAAACAAAGTTGTGGAAGATAAACATGATACCGCTCGCACAAGAAGAAATAATCCTACACTTGTTACAGCACGGTTTTTTAAATGAAACCCGCTTTGCACAAAGTTTTGCCAGAGGGAAATTCCGCATTAAATCGTGGGGAAAACAGCGCATCACGAGAGAACTTAAAACTCGTGGTATAAGCAGCCGCAACATCGCAATAGGCTTACAAGAGCTGCCAGAGGATGAGTACGAGGCTGTTTTTGAAAAGCTTTTTCAAAAGCGGTTTGACCAGCTTTACGCAGAGCAAAATAAATTCACAAAACGTAAAAAACTAGCAGACTATCTTTTATACCGTGGTTGGGAAAGTGATCGTGTGTATGCAAAGGTTACGGAGCTTATTCCTTAATGCCTAATTGTTCGTGAGTGCGTATTCTAGCCAGCTCATTTTTATAATCTATCAACGCCTGCCCTTTACGTTTTCTTATGAAATTATCTTAGTGACGCATGAAAAGCAAATTATAAAGAGCCTTGCCTAAATTCGTTATTTTGCTTGGGTAACTGCGCGGGCTTATGGAAAAACCCGAGGTAAGGTAGTGCATGTAATGCCAGTAACCCACAGGCATGCACAGCATCTCGCCGTGTTTAAGGTCGCACACATAACCTTGCGCTTGCTTGAGTGCAGGCCATTTTTCTAAATCGGGAGTTGAGAAATCTATGCCTTCTCTTGCTATAAGAGCGCGGGGCACTTTGTAAAGAAACGTACTCTGGTCTGGCGCAAAAATCATACAGCGTTTTGGGCCGTGGAATTGTAAGTGCAGTATGTTCGTGCAGTCTATATCATAATGCATGACCCCTGCTGCCCGCTCCTCCAAAAAACATCACCGCAAACCTTTAATAAGTCTCATGCCCAGCTCAGGAAATTTAAATTCGGCTTGCAGCACCGGTACTTCTTTGAGAATATTGTTCAAAAATATTCTAAAATTTGTAGGCTTAGATTCTAGCAAATCCGGATAGTCTATCATGTTCACAGTAGCATGTGGTTGGTTAAAACCTTCCCCATACCTTAAAGCACGGTTGACACAAAGTGGTACGGTTTTATCGCCTGAGACCTTTTTAATATACTGCAAACTCTACCATTCATAAGCAGGGCAGTCTGTCGTTAGTTTTTCCATGACGACAGGCTTTTGCGGTTTAAGGTAGTTTTGAACAAAATCGGCTCTTGAAATTATCCTCGCCCGAGGCATTTCTTGGAGTTTTAATGACGTGCTAGCAGGTATTTGTTAGCACATAAAGATACACATTCTTACACTTTGAGCTTTTTTGCAGCGTCCTTTGCTTGCTCGTTACGCTCGATTTTGTGGCTTGGTCTGGTCCATTTGGGTTTCTCGCCCAGTTCTTTATATTGCGAATGTTGCGCCTCAACCGTTTCGGATTGTGCCTTTTTTACAAATGGTTTCATAGGTTCTAACCCGAGCAACTTGAACATTTCTAGGTCGTCATCAACATTTGGATTCGGTGTTGTAAGCAATTTATCCCCTGCAAAAATAGAATTTGCTCCTGCAAAAAAGCACATGGCTTGTCCCTCACGACTCATTTGAGTGCGTCCAGCGCTCAATCGAACTTGGGTTTGTGGCATGACAATTCTCGTAGTCGCCACCATGCGTATCATTTCCCATATAGAAACAGGTTCTTGCTCTTCTAACGGCGTACCTTCTACGGCGACAAGTGCGTTAATGGGTGTGCTTTCTGGTTGTGGACTCAATCTAGACAGTGCAACAAGCATTCCTGCTCTATCGCCTGCACTTTCTCCCATGCCTATAATCCCACCGCTACAGACGGTAACATTTGTTTTGCGCACATTATCTATAGTATCTAAACGATCCTGATAACCGCGGGTAGAAATGACTTTTTTATAATACTCTTCACTACTGTCTAGATTGTGGTTGTATGCGTAGAGTCCAGCTTCAGCAAGTCTATGTGCCTGGTTCTCTGTAATCATCCCGAGTGTACAACACACTTCCATATCTAGCTTGTTAATGGTGCGCACCATTTCCAAAACCTGATCGAACTCTGCACCGTCCTTAACATTTCGCCACGCTGCTCCCATACACACACGGGAACTGCCGCTAGATTTTGCACGCAAGGCTTGTGCCTTAACTTGTTGCACACTCATCAAGTCGTTACCTTCTACGTTTGTATGGTAACGCGCTGCTTGTGGACAATAGCCACAATCTTCGGGACAACCACCTGTTTTTATAGAAAGCAATGTAGATACCTGTACCTGGTTTGCATTGTGTTGCGCTCTGTGAATGGTGGCAGCCTCATAAAGTAAATCCATTAACGGTTTGTTGTAGATTGCTAATATTTCTTCTTTTGTCCAGTCGTGTCTCATAATAACGTATATAATGGTAGTAAATGTAAAAAAGCCAACGCTTAAAACAGCATTGGAGTCTATAAATTTCTTAGCTCTTTTCTAACAACAGGCTTACAGCATTACCGCCAAAACCTGTTGCGTTTATTAATATGCGCACAGGTTTACGGCTAGGTACCTGTTGCGTTAGGTATGGTATTTCTGGATAACAGCCTGATTCTAACATCCATGCAGCCATTGCAAGGCTTACTGCACCGCTAGCACCCAAGCTGTGGCCTAGTTGCCACTTGTTATTGCAAAGAAACGGAACCTGCTCTTTAAACAACGTTTTAATGGCGTGCAACTCTGCTTTATCGCCGTTTATAGTTCCTGGTGCGTGTGTGATTATCGCATCTATAGAGTCTAAAGCAACATGTTCTAGGCAATTTTGCATGGCCTCCAGCAAACAATCCCCAGTTTCTGTCACGCTTGTCGCCGTTGTTATGGTCTCTATGGCCGTCCCATAGCCTGTAATTGTGAGCTGCTGCTGCTTTGTTTTCTTTTTAGAAAGTACAAAAAGAGCTGCGGCTTCTCCTAGCGCCATGGTATTATGCTCTTTTTCTATATCGAGCGCACGACATAGAAAAGGGCTTCTCTCTGTAACGGTTATTTTCATGGCTTTCATTTGAGCCAGAGTAAAATCGGTAAGTGGTGTTTCTACACCACCTGCTATAAAGGTAGTTGCCATACCGCTTTCTAACCATGCGATAGCATTAAGAATCGCATGAGATGCTGTTGCGCAGGTTATAGAGTGTGAGAACGCAACACCTTTAAGTCCCAAATCTTGCGCCACCCAGCTTGCTATGTTCCCTAAAGTGGTAAGAGGTGATGTCTGGACTTTAAGAGTTCCGCTTTCGCGAAATCGGCCATGGTTTTCTTCCCAACTATGTGTCGCACCGCGACTAGACCCTATGTTTACAGCGGCTTTATCGTCATTAATAGCAAGCAAACGTGCTGTTTTTATTGCGAGAAGTGTCGCTTTGTCTAAGTTTTTATAACTTTTACGTTCTTTTCTTAGTTCTTGCAATTCCTCTTCAACAGACGCTGGAAACGGCGCATAGAAATCATCAAGTCTTTTTTTAATAGCAGATTTTTGACTCAAAAAACCTGCATTTCCTAGCGGGGTAACGCTGGCAAAGTCTTGAATATAAATAGGGTTTTTCACTGTGATAGTTAAGTTTGCAAAAATGCAAAGAACATAAAGAGATTCCTATGCTTTTTTTGAATTATTAAAAACATATCGATTGTTCGGACATTACTATGGTTGCGAGGCCACAATTTCGTTTTGTTATAAATGTGGATGTAGCTGGAGAAGTTCTGGTATGGGGTGTTTCATTTTTTTGTTGTAAATAATTTCCGTAGCATGTTGTTTTCTAGAGAAATATGAATAGATTTGGGTGAATAAATAAAAGCAACAACATGAAAAAAATTACTCTCAATTTTATGAAAACGTTAATACTAGCACTGTTTTGTGTTGTGGGTACAGACGTTGCCGCACAAAGCCAGTTTAACCCTGTAATTTCAGGCGGCAGTACCTCTGCTAACGGCCGTGCGCCCCAAGGTTCTCACCGTTTTACCCGTACACATTTTATAGTAACCGCTGCCGAGATGACTGCTGGCGGGTTCGCAGCGGGTGAGCAAGTTAATGGCATCGGTTTTTCATATGCCGCAGCTCAAAACATCGCTACTTCAGGAAACATAGCGATATACCTAGAAAACACTACTGACGTGAGCAACGTAAAATCCACAAACTGGACTACAGCAATTGCCTCCATGACTGTAGTGAGCAATGCTACAACGACGATTCCAGCTATTGTGGGCGATTACAACATTGACTTTTCTAATGGGAATACTTTTACTTACACTGGTGGAAACCTTTATGTAGCCTTCGATTACCAAAATCTTACAAATGCGCTTTCTACGCCAAATTCGGCATTTTGTTTAAGCCAAACTGTAGGCAGTGCACCCGGTGCTGCTACCACATCTTCACTCACTACGACTCCTCCTACAACGGCGTCAAGATCTTCTTTCAGACCGCAAGTGCGACTTGCTTTTCCTGTCGCTTGCGCTAGACCCACAAATTTGAGCGCCTCTGGAGCAACTCCTACATCTGCAAATTTAACATGGGATCTTGCTGGTGCAAGCGGGCTTGAAGTACAGTGGGGTAATCAAGGCTTTACGGTAGGCTCCGGTACGTCGGTAACAGGTACAGCCGTAGTTTCTCCTTTTACACTTTCTGGTCTTGCACCTAGTACCGTTTATGACTACTACGTGCGTACACTTTGTACTGACGGTAGCATAAGCAATTGGAATGGTCCTTTTACATTTACCAGCTTGTTTCAACCCAGCAATGTTCCTTATAATACTAGTTTTGAAAACACGCAATTTCCATTTCTTGGTTGGGTTGTAGAACGCGACCCAGCAGGGAATGTGGGTATTTTCTGGGCACCCATAAATTACGGCGCAGGAAGTGCTAATGTTCAAGACGGAGCTTTTACAGCACGTGTGGGAGCTAATGTGACCACTGCAACTGCAAACGACTGGATCATCTCTAGAGGCGTAAACCTCACTGCTGGAAATACAGCAGTTATAGAGTTTTATGCGGCCGTGGAACAGAATAGTGGAACCACAACGCCAGCCAGCTATAAATTAACGGTAGGTACGAGCCAGAACGCAGGTGCGCAAACTACGGTTATTATTGATGCCCCTACATTTTCAAACACTGCGTACGTGCTAAAATCCCATAACTATGTAGTTCCTGCGACCGGGGTTTATTATTTTGGGATTCAAAATGCGATACCACCAAACCCCACAGGCTCAGTACGTATGTTTGTAGATAACTTTACAATTACACAAACACTGTCAACAGATAGCGTAGATGCCAGTAACTTTGTAATCTACCCGAATCCAACAAATGACATAATTACTATAAGCAGCAGCACGTATTCCTTTAATGAAGTTGTAATCGTAGACCTCAACGGCCGCGTAATTAAATCAGCAACTTTTGAAAATGTATCTCTAGCTACACTAGATGTGGCTAGCCTGACCGCAGGTGTTTATTTCTTAAACATAAGCTCTGATGAGGGTGTTGTGAACAAAAAAATAATTAAGAACTAAGTTTTCAAGATCGTCTCGAAATGTAAAAGGTCACCTTAGGGTGGCCTTTTTTAGTTTTTACATTTTACCATGTTTTAAAGACTTTAACAAACTTAAGTAGTGTTTTGTAACAGGAATCCAAATCTTGCACCGTACTCGTAAACGGCGGTACGATATAAATAGTGGCTCCTAGTGGGCGCAAAAACATGCCCTGTTCCCAGAACCAATTAAAAATGGCGTTGCGCTGCGCCCCGTATCGCTCCATGGTCGTTACTAGATCAAATGCTAAAATAACACCTATGGTACGTACATTTTCTACCTGCGGATTTTGCTGGAGTGTTATAGCAAATTCAACGTGGCTTGCTGCAATACGTTTGCGGTTTTCATGGATTTCTTGTGAAAGAAGCAGGTCTATCGCGGCAGCGGCAACAGCGCAACCCAGCGGGTTGCCGCTGTAGGTGTGCCCGTGGAAAAAACCTGCTGCGAGCTCCTCATCACAAAAAGCATCATAAACTGCTTGCGTAGTGCTGGTAACCGCCATGGGCATAATACCACCAGTTAGCGCTTTAGACAAGCACATAATGTCCGGTTTGTTAAGCATCTGGTCGCTTGCAAACAGGGTTCCTGTCTTGCCGAAACCGGTCATAACCTCGTCTGCAATATTGAGTACCCCACTTGCTGTAAAGCGCTGCAGCAACCTGCATAACGCAGTCGCGTCATGTATTTGCATGGCAGCTGCACCTTGTACTAAAGGTTCATAAATAAAACTGGCAACGCTGTGCTCTCTCAAAATAAGGTTTACTTGTTTAAGAACACCATCTATATTACCTACAGTGGGTGCAGGAATGCGCACCACCTTAATAAGCAAATCTTCAAAAGGACCGTTATAAACTGACAAACCAGAAACGCTCATTGCACCAAATGTGTCGCCGTGAAAACCGTTTTCTAATGCAATAATGACATTGCGTTTCTCCCCGCGATTAAAATGGTACTGAAAAGCCATTTTTACAGCAATTTCTACACTGGTAGAACCGTTTTCAGAATAGAATATCTTTGACTGGTTGTAAGGCAAAATACCAATTAGTTTCTTTGCTAGCGTTACCGCAGGTTCGTGAGTCATACCAGCAAAGACAACATGGTGCAAGCGGTCTACTTGGTTTTTAATAGCCGTGGTAAGCGCTTGGTTTATATGGCCATAACTACACGTGTACCAGCTAGAAATAGCATCGAAATAACGCCTGCCAGACATGTCAATCAGGTAGTTTCCCGATGCGCTAGCAACAGCCTTGGGACTCATCGCCGTTTTATGCTGCGTTAAGGGGTGCCATATATAATGGGCGTCATCATTTAACAGGTCTTCTTCCCTCATAAAGCGAGCAGTTTATCGCGCATGCTTGCGGCATATTTTGTTATCACTGCGCTGTCTATTATGTTCTCACTATCTAAATGCCCTAATGTAGGAACACCCGTCATTGCTTCTATGACCTCTATAGTTCCAGCAAGGGTTACCTGATTATAAATAATTCCTGCGCAGGTAAGACCGCGGGTTTTTAAAACCTCCAAGGAAAGTAAGGTGTGGTTTATACTGCCTAAATACCCGGCACTTACCAGTATCAACTTGTCTGTAGGAGCAATTAAGTCCATAACTGTATGCTGGTTATTAATAGGTACGAGCAAGCCGCCTGCGCCTTCTATGACAAGACTATTTATAGTAACAGGCCTGATCACTTGAACAATATCCAGCGTTAACTTTTCTAGTGCAGCGGCCGCGTGCGGGCTCATGGGAGCTTTTAACACGATACTTTCTGGATGTATGACGGTTTTATCATTTGCAATAAGCGAGCGTACGGTGCGTGCATCGCCATGCTCGCCGGCGCCTGTTTGTATAGGCTTCCAGTAGTCTGCTTGCAGTGCTTGCGTGATTATTGCAGCAACCACGGTTTTACCCACGTCTGTGCTTATTCCGATAATAAAATAACTATGCTTTTTCATTAAATATATGTTCACAATTGTTACATCTGTAGGTCGCAGCTTTGCTAAAAGGATTGACGCTTAATACCACGGCCTGCAACCGTTCTTTAAAATTTCTTGCTGCAGTAATGTCCTGTTGCTCGCTCACGGCACGTTTACCGCAGCTTGGACACTTTACATTGTTTGTAAGTCCAGAGCCTCGAGCACTGTTTAATTCTATAATCCCTAGTGCTTTTACGTAGTCTTCTACATGCACGTCCATCTTAACACCGCCTATCGCTTGCGACGCAAATGGATCTACGCCTATGGTAAATTCGTCTCTGAGCAACACAACGACTCCCTCACTTTCTAGTTTGCTTTTCATTACAGCAGCATTAGCTGGATACGCGTAAACTGCCACTGTTCTAAATTTTCTCATAGCGACCGCGTGGTTTTTGCAAGCAAGGTAAGCATGTTCTCTATATGAACTGAGGTATTAAAGGCATGTAAACATACACGCAATCGCTCCTTACCTTCAGGCACAGTTGGTGACACAATCGCGCGCAGGTCGTAACCACCTTCTTGCATTTGTTGTGCAACCAGTTTAACTCTAGCGTTTCCTGGTATAATAACGGTATGTATCGCTGTGCTGTATCGCTTGTTGTGGAGTTCGCTTTCGCGAAAGCGGTAACCGTCAACCTCATTGCTACCTACTAAACCTACTTGTACCACTATCTCCTTATAGGTTTGTATGCGTTGTTGCAACAAAGCTATGGGTGCCTGGCCACTTTCTAAAAGTTCGTAACCTGCGGCAATACAGTTTAACGCGTGTGCCGGTAATGCGGTTGTATAAATAAAACTGCGTGCAAAGTTTACCAGGTAGGATTTTAATTCCTGCGAGCCTAAAACAGCTGCACCGTGCGAACCGAGCGCTTTGCCGTAGGTCACAATACGTGCGGTAAAAGCATCTTGTAAGCCTAAATGCTGCGCAAGACCTTCCCCTTTAATTCCTATAACGCCCACCGCGTGTGCCTCGTCCAGAATTATGTGGACCCGCTCAAATTTCTCTACCAGCGCAACCAGAGCAACTAGGTCAGGCATATCACCGTCCATAGAAAAAACCGACTCCGTAACAATGTAGATATCACTGGACTGGTTTTGGGTAAACTTGATTAATAGTTCTTGTAAATGCTGCAGATCGTTGTGCTTAAACTTTACTGCTTTTGCGAGAGATAAGCGTATACCGTCACGTATGCTGGCGTGTGCAAATTCATCATAGATAATAAGGTCATTACGGTCTGTCATTGCAGGTATAACCCCTAAGTTTGCATCATATCCAGAATTAAATAAGAGCGCGGCAGGCATTTGGTGAAAAGCTGCAATGCGCTCCTCTACGGCAGCATGCAACTCGCTGTGTCCCGTAATTAATCGGGATCCCGTTGCACCGTGTATACTCGAAGGCTTTACTACTAGCATACTCGCCAGGCCCAAATAATCGTTAGACGAAAAATCTATCAATCCAGTAACTGCCTTTAAGGAACGTAAATTCCCTACAAGTGCACGATGCTGAAGTTTAAGTTGTAATTTTTCTGGGAACATGGTGCAAAAATACGGAAAATGGGCGGTTAGCGGTGCATTTTATTGGTTTAGCAGCAGGCACAACATACAGAGTTTTAATTATGTATTTCAGGGTTGAACAGTATAATTTAAGGATTGAAAGAACGTAGTTATGCATTTAAAAACTACAAAACTACACCTGTTCAACTTAACGGGTTAGACTTTCTATGGCTATTCACAAACAATGATTATTGTTTATCGATAATTTACAACTATCTTTGTTATTGTTAAACGATAACTATAAGACTCAACGAACTTGGTTCAAAAATGTAATTTAGGTTCTTTATGCGCGGTATGCGCCGCAACCATTTAACGTATTTACGAGCTCACTTTTAATATACATTCTACTAGGAAGCCTACATGACAGCAAACAACGAACACTACAATTATGAGATGGATCAGTATTTTTAGGGCAGTGATAAATTATGTTTATTTTTTTGCGTTTCTCACCGCAGTGTTGGCACCATTAACGTTTTGGCTGGCCTCAAAAAATCTGGATATTGCCTTTAATATAGGTGGTCATGAGTTAGAAAATATGCATTGGAGTTTCTACGTCGTTTTATTTATCAGCATGCTCGGGTACTTTGCGTTTGTGAGAATGCTGTATTTAATGAAGCAAGTAGCGTCGCGATTAAACCCACGAGAATTA
>Ga0222709_1000148_pt1 | contig 24334 bp, 28 predicted proteins | sample AntAcemetage1692_FD_179822 | JGI IMG/M metagenome (GOLD analysis project Ga0222709, IMG submission 179822) | Saline water microbial communities from Ace Lake, Antarctica - #1692 | ecosystem: Environmental > Aquatic > Non-marine Saline and Alkaline > Saline | place: Antarctica: Ace Lake...
CTTGTACGAACCAGACAGGAAGGTCCGGACGTGGACCTCGCCGAACTGTTCGTGTTTTGCCAGGGCGTCACGCAAGGTGTTGTGGGCGCTCGAACACGCCGCCACGGTAGAGAGCGCCGGCTCGATTTCCGAGAGCATGTCCAGAAACTGTTGTTGTGTCGTCATTTTCCGCTCCTTCCAGGCTAGAGTTTGCTTGCAGGCAGCGGGCTAACCCCCGGTGCAACATCAGCTAAGACGCCCGAAAATGCCGCCACGGACACGACATCAAAAAATTTCTTAAGCGGCGTCCGTCACCCCGGTTAGCGGCGTCTTCATAGAAGTGAGCCCCCGTACATGATTGAGAAACCAAACAACCCTGTTGAACAGGAAAAGGTCTACGAGCGGCTATCGGCTGAGGACGTGGACCAGGAAATCCGTGCCCTTCTGGGTTCGGCTGCCAACTTCGCCCGGCTGAAGAGCATCGCTTTCACCTTGGCCGCCGGGGTGACTGGCCTGACAGGAGACGACCTTCTAAACGAGACGGTCGTCCGTTTCTACGAAGGTCGGCGGACCTGGCCGCGCGGTGTCCATCCGCTCGTTGTGTTCAAGAGCGCAATGCACAGTCTGGCCAGTGATATGCGCAAGCGAGTCGCACTGAGCCCGGTTGATGAGAATTTCGTTTTGGCAACTGCCGGTGGGGAGGATGCGTTCGCTGATGCCCGCCCGCAGGTGCACGGAGCGGCTACCCTGACGCCTGAAGACGAACTGTCCGGCAAGCAACAGTTAGCCGCCGTCTATGCTGTGGTCGTGAGCGACGAAGACTTGGAGCTGTTGGTGCTGGTCTGGGCCGATGGGCAGCGCGGTGAGGAAGCGGCTAATGAGTTGGATTGGGACATGAAGAAGTACGAGGCGGTTCGAAAACGGCTTACCCGCCGTTTGGATGCCCTTGAGCCTTACCGGAGACAGAAATGACCATGCCCTCAAACTTCAACAACTTTGTAGACGCTCTAACCCAGGAGCTCATCGACATGCCAGATGAGCAAGTGCTCGATGGACGAGATGCGGCAGAACTTCAGGCCCGCGCGCAAATGCTTCTGAAGTCCGCCCGTGCCGAAGCCGGAAGGCGGCGCCTTGCGGCAGCTAAGGCCAGCGTCAGTGCTCTTCGAAACAAGCCGACTATCTCCAATGCTCAATTAGCAGCTGTGTCGGCTGCGGAGGCTCGCCGCATCATCGCCGAGGCACAGAACGACTCCCGGTACACCCTCGCAGCCCGCAAGCTGGGCGAGATGTCTGACGATGAGGTATTGAGGCTCTACTCACAGATGAAGCGTTTGGAGGACGTCGGCGACAAGGGACGCGGCGAATGACACCCGCCGAAGTGGCAGAAGCCATCATCGAGGACCTGGGCATCACTCAGATTGCCGAGTTGGACATCGAGGCCATAGCCTTTGATGCCGGCATTGAGGTCGTCTATGAGGCATTGACGGGTTGCGAGGCCACCCTTGTCGGGGTTGACAATCAAGCCATTGCAACTATCAATCCCTCCAGTTACCGTGGTCGGGAGCGCTTCTCGGTCGCCCATGAAGTTGGGCATTGGAAGCTTCACAGGGGACGGTCGTTCCGATGCAGAGTGGGCCAAGTAGAGGAGAACTTTGCCTCCGCAGATGAGGTTGAGAAAGAGGCGGACACCTTTGCGTCTCACCTGCTAATGCCGGCACGGTTGTTCAACGACGCCATTCGTCCTCTCGGACAGCCGAGCTTTAAGCAGCTTGGAGATGTAGCCGCCGCGTTCGACACCAGTCTGACCGCCACAGCGCTGCGCTTGGTTGGCGTCGACACGCTACCAGCTGTTGTCGCCTGCTACACGCGCAAAGGCCTACGGTGGCATGCTGCGGCGAAACACGTACCCCGCCGCTGGTATCTTAAAGACGAAGTTGACGAAGACAGCTTTGCCTACGACCTGCTCTTCAGCGGCAAGGAATGCCGGGCGCTGGGCAGACAGTCTGCGGAGACTTGGTTCAGCAACGACGACGCTGGCCGCTACGAGGTGCTGGAGCAGTGTGTATCTCTCCGAGGCGAAGAGGTGTTAGTTCTCCTTTACTTGGCTGACTCCAAGATGCTGTACGCTGGATTCGACTCAGGGGTCGGGAACCGCAGGTATAACGAGCACGGCTCCTACATGGCGCCGCGTGTAAAACGGTAAAAGAGTTGCAACTCAGCCCTTGGATGCGCTGCTCGTAGCTACGAGCACCCTACAGATTTTTCTGGCCACGTTCTATCTTGGAAGGTGGGGTGTTGAGTACAACCGACCTATGTGACACCCCGCTGGGGCCGCTGCGGCCACCACCACCACGGGCAACCAGAAAATGGCCTGGAAGCGGTACCCCATGGGCGGTAAGCCGCTTAGGGTGACGCTGACCGAGGGCGACATTGCCGCAATGCTGGCCAATGCAGAGCAGCCTGATGTGGTTCTGCGCGGCCAAGTGCCTAAGTTGGAAGGCGACTGGGTGGTCAGCTAGTTCCTTGCTAATACCCAGCCCACGGCACGCGGCGCCCTAAGGACGATGAGCTGGTGTTCCAGTCCGAACTGCATGTGGCGGCGGCCGATGGCTCTGCGGCCGTTCGTAAACGGCTGCGGCGCTCGAACACTGCGGGGGACGAGCAAAGCCGGCTCGAGATGCTGTACCGGCGCCACGTTGAGTTCGCCGTCGGACCGGGGTGGCCGTGGATTCCCAGGCGGCAGCCGGGGACCCAACCGAGGCGGTGCCAGCTGCTGGACACGCATGACCTCCACATACGAGGTGCCAGTCACCACGCCACCGACGGCGGGCGACAACCCGGCACTCGGCGGGGCCTTGGTGCTGGATATGCAGCGGCTTGCGGAAATGCCGGAAGCAGAGCTTCTGCAATCGCTGCGTGCGCTGACAGATTCCTACGCCGAGTGGATTGCCAGCAACCAGGTCCGGGGCGAATCCGGGGCCGACGGACTGGCGGACTTCGCTGCTCCCGCACGAGAAACAATGGACGACTGCAGGCAGGCGCGGCAACGCATCGAAGCAGGCATTGCTCTTCTCGCGTCAGACCCGAAGGAGCCGGGGACTTCTGCTCAGCAAAGAAACAGGGGGCAGCTCGCAGGTGAGTACGAAGTGGCTTTCATTGAATTTCGCCGTTCCAAACTCAAAATCGCTAAATTACAGGTGAATCGTTTGAAATCAACGATGTAGCGTGCGCCGGGACTACCAAAATGGTGAAAAGGTGCCACCTCCTCAGCCGACGGTATGCACGATACATCTCCGAAAAGTATGTGTCCTTCCAGGCGCCTCAGGCGCGGTCAAATCGTCGGCGAGTCCTGCTTCCATCTTTGCAGCACAGGAAAAAATGTGCCCCGCTGGAGACACTTTGGCAAGACTGCTGGCCACGAACCTGTCGAGGCGGCAGAAGCTCGGAGCCCACCCTGCACCAGCTCGCGAACGGGACAAAGTGCGCCATCAGGAGTCGCACTAGCGCACATGTAAAATTATGTGATAAGCGCATCACCGACATCCACATTGAAGGAACACCTCGTGCCCTACCAAGCGCCAATTCAACGCACAGACCCGACGGCACTCTTGTTCGTCGTGGACCAGTCCGGGTCTATGGGGGACAGGATGGCTGCGTCCGAGAAAACCAAGGCTCAGTTTGTTGCCGACGTCCTCAATCGCACCCTTATGGATTTGGTAACGCGATGCACTAAGGCTGAAGGTGTTCGAGACTACTTCGAAATTGGTGTCATTGGCTATGGCGGGCAAGGCGCGCACAACGGCCTCCAGGGCGCACTGAGCAGCCACGTTTTGAACCCGATTTCGGCGCTTGAGGCGAACCCGCTTCGCGTCGAAACCCGGAAACGTAAGACCGACGATGGCGCTGGCGGCATTATTGAACAGTCGGTAAAGTTTCCTGTCTGGTTTGAGCCGATGGCCAGCGGCGGCACACCAATGTGCGATGCAATACGCAAAGCTGGCGAAGAACTGGCGGCTTGGTGCGATGCCCACCCCAACTGCTACCCTCCGACAGTTCTCCACGTGACCGATGGGCAGTCGACCGACGGTGACCCCGAGCCGCTGGCAGATGCACTGCGTCAGTTCTCAACGACTGACGGTAATGTGCTGATGCTTAACCTTCACGTGAGCGCTGTGTCCGGAACCCCGACTACGTTCCCTGACTCGGATTCGAACTTGCCTGACCAGTACGCTAAAACACTTTTCAGCATGTCTAGTCTGCTCCCAGCGCACATAGCCAAGTACGCTCAGGAGAAGGGACATAAATTGTCGTCAGAGTCTCGCGGATACATGTTCAATGCAGAAGCTGGCGAAATCGTCGACTTCTTCGACATTGGCACCCGTGCGTCTCAGCTGCGCTAAGCCATCGTGCGGCTGCGAATAGACTTCGCTGTCACTGTTCCCAAAGACATCGAACGCCAAGCCCTCAATGAGGACGCTTGGGCGGCTGACCAGTCGGTTACCAGGGTAGCGGTGTCGGACGGTGCTTCGGAGTCATTTGACTCCCGCGCCTTAGCGACGTTACTCGTCAACGCCTACATTGCCGACCCCTCGTTCTCAGCAGAGTGGCTCGCGAAGGTACTAGCGACCTACTTGGTGACAGTCGATTACGAGTCGTTGAGCTGGTCGAAGCAGGCTGCCTTCGACCGAGGTAGCTTTGCGACCCTCCTTGCGCTGGAAGTCGCCCCCAACGGCGATATAGAGGTTCTTGCGCTCGGGGACAGCGTGGCTTTTCACCTGCGAGGCAACGAACTTCTAACCAGTTTCCCTTATACCTCCGCCGAAGAATTCGATGCCAGGCCACAGCTGCTCTCAACCATAACTGCAAGCAACGCATTTATCACCGAGCCCGGTTTCTTCGGCCGTAATACTAGTCGCACTTGGCATGTGCAGGCTGGGGACATCATTCTTCTGGCGACGGATGCCGTCTCACAATGGGCCTTACACGAGCGTGGCCCGGACCAGGTCGCACTGAGCTACCTGCGGGCTGTCAACTCGCCCGAAAACTTCGAGTCCCAAGTTCTAGAGCTGCGACGCCAATCTCGAATCCGTGTAGACGACTCCACGATGATTCGACTCGTGGTTGAGGGCTGACGCTCCAATGACCTATCCCAGCATCCAGCAGTATCAAGAGGCGCTGCAACACCCGGCCACGGCCTTTACGGACCCTGTCCTGGCCACTGGCAAAATTGCAGTGTCTGGACTAGGTGTGCCTAGAGTGCTGTCCGGCGGCTTCGCGCTCACCTATGCGGTTGAGGTGGGCGGACGAAAGTACGCAGCCCGTTGCTTCCACCGGGAAGCCAAGGGACTTGAACGGCGCTACGAAGCCATTTCTAAGAAGCTGAAGTCACTGGCATCACCCTACTTCCTGGACTTTGAGTACCAGCCCAAGGGCGTGCGCATCGGTGGCTCAGCCTTTCCGGTGGTAAAGATGGCCTGGGCGAACGGTGAGACGCTTGGCGAGTTCGTTGAGAACAACCACGGCAACGTAGCGAAAGTCAAAAACCTACTGACGTCACTGGGCCAACTCGCCTCGTATCTAGAGCAAACCGGGATAGCGCATGGAGACATCCAAGACCTGAACCTAGTCGTTACTGATGACGGGAGAAAAATTCAGCTTATCGACTACGACGGCATGTTCGTCCCGGAGTTGGCTTCTCTTGGCGGCTCGGAACTTGGTCATCGCGACTACCAGCACCCTCAGCGGGACGCGAAGAAGTACGACTCCACGCTCGACCGGTTCTCCTTCATCGCGCTCAACTTGGCGTTGCGTGCGCTGTGCGAGAAGCCTTCGCTTTGGCGCACATCGCAGAGCGGCGCAGGGGTCATCGTATTTCGGGCCAACGATTACGCCGACCCCGGCTCGTCTGCAGTTGTTGCTGAAGTCGCTGCAATCCCAGCGCTGGCCCGAGACGCCAAGAACTTCGAGGCGATATGCGGCGCTGAGTTTGGAGTCGTTCCAACGCTGGCTCACTTTGCCACGGGCTCAAACATTCCGAGGGCAGTCGCCCAGCTCAAACCACGTTCGACCACAGTAACGCGGGCTGCTGCTCCAGTTGGCTACATCAGCGCTTATCCTGTTTTAAACGCAACAGACTATGCAGCGTTTGAAAAGGGTATCGGCCAAATGGTCGAACTCATCGGGAAGGTTGTGGAGGTGAAAGTTGACCGCACTCGTGGGGGCAAGCCGTACATCTTCGTGAACTTTGGACACTGGCGTGGCAACACAGTCAAGATAAACGTCTGGAATGAGGCTCTGTCCAAGGGCGGCGAGCACCCGAGTGAAGTATGGGTTGGACGGTGGGTGACGATGCGCGGGCTTGTCGAACCGGTTTACGCGAACAAGAAATTCAACTATCAACACATCTCCATCACGGCGAATGCCGTGACCCAAATCAGTCAACTGACCGAGGCGGAGGCAAAGTACCGTCTCAGCGCTCCGCGAACCCCAATTACGCGTGGAGCGACTTCATCGGTCGCTTCAAACAATTCAGCCGTCTTGGACCTCCTGCGCGGCTCATCCCCCACCGCAACCCCGCCGATGGCCAGCGGTGGACAACATCACCCGACGCACTCGTCGGCTTCACGAAACCAATCCATCCTGCAAAGTATGAAGGGGTCCACATCTTCTACCCGGCCTGCGCCTCCCCAGCGGTCGGCTGCGAACAGTTCTACACGAGGGGCCGCTCCTTCGCCATCCCCATTCAAGCAACATACCCCGACCAAGCAAACGCCCTCTGGCTTATTGGGTTGGTTGGCAGGGCTTTTCAAGTAGGTCCCATCACGCACAGTTCTGTGCGATGGTTATCTGAAGGCGCAGGCGAGTGTGATGTCCATTTATGCAGCCTGCACGGCTTCGCAGCAGTGAGCCCTACTTAGCCCACCTACCCTACTGTCGCTAACCGCTCCCTATTACAGAGTGAAGCCGTCGTCGACGACATCAGTGCAATACAGGTCAGCGGTCAGGGCACAGCCCTCACCCCACACGAAAGCCGCATGCAGAGTACAAGCCGCAGGCCGAGCACCGAACAGGCAAATACGGGGCTTGCTATGCACGCACGCCTTCCCCATTATTTCGTCGACCCGTGCTCGGCAATCTCGAATGTTTCCTCCATTACGCTAATTCAACGGTACCGACGGAAAAGGCTCTTCAGCTTGGTGTGGGCAGGCCTAGCAGGCTGTGCTCTCCACGCTGAATATCATGAATATTCAGAAAATCAGTAAGCATTTCCAAGCGCTCTACGAGAATTGCTTGCTTCAGTATTAAGTTTGGCAACAGTTCCATACCTATCCGCTGTGTCAATTCGGCGTAGCTAATCGGCGCTCCCGCACGTGCAGCATCTGTATTCGGCTGCCAATGCGCCCAAGCCCTGCGCTCCGTACTGTCGTAAACCAGTTTAAAAATATGTGTTGGCACGCGCACTCGGTTAAACCCAATTGCTGAGCTGCCGGGTCCAAACACAGGGCCGGTGATGACATAAACGTCGCCTTTCGCGCGGAGGGCGTAACGCCGAGTATCTTGCTCAATTTTTGACCATGGCCCCGCGTTTTGCTTTTGGTTCTGAGGCACCATATTGGCTAACGAGAAACTTTGAGCCATCGCTGTGGGATTGGGCATATCTGCTGCGGGCGCCATATGACCGCGGGAATAGCCAGAGCCCTTGTAATCTTCCAGTTCAGCTCGCTCACCACGGGGCAGGCGTGCATCAGCGAAAAACCTATCGGTGCGTTGCTCGCCACGCGCATCTTGTATAGTCTCTCGATTAAGACGCTGAGCAACAAACACTGGTGTACGAGTTTCGCCACTGTGGAGAATTGCAAAATCGTCAAAGCACAACTCTCGCAATAGCGGTACCATTGGTACAGCAGGAGCTTGGCCGTCAGCGAAGAATTGGCGACAGCTCGAAAAACGTGCTACAGCTGCTTTGCTGGATACCGCGATGGGCACCGAACTGCCTGCTGCATTACCAGTCGGAGTGGCTGGTGTATTAGCCAGAGGCGCGAGGTTGCAACTGGATACTTGGAATGCAATTGCGCCAGCAGCGAGCAGCCCTAAAGTAATGCGCTTTAAATAGTAACTGGCATGGTCGTTGGATTTACTGCTTCGTCGTTTGCGCGTGCTCATAGTTCTTTCCATCGATTGAGTGATTTCGTTGAGAGTGTATGCAAGCACCAGCTCGCCATACTTTGTCGACCGAAGAGGTAATTCTATTTTGTAGTTTATTCTATTGCAAATCTTCAACCGTCAATCCATATTGAGACATAAGCTCATTGATTCCTATAATTTTGGCTTGACGTTCATCATCGGTCAATTCAACAGATGACGCGAAAAACTTGCTTGCACTTTTGAGTAGGTCCGCATACCGCTGCTCAGACAAGGACTCTTGCCTCTTGTTCGCTTGCGGTGGGGAACTGAATGGGGTTTGTCTGCGAAAATAATTCATGTTCTAGGAAGATATCCGAAATCTACGTTGCGTCTGGGTTGAAAAGCCAACGCCCGAGCAAAGTACGTCACGCCCGCACGACAGGCACGTCCTCCAGCCGAGTGGTGTACTGCGGTGTCCTTCGCTCCTGCTTCATGCCCCACATCCGCTCAGGCCCAGTTTTACCTGTGGCTGCGGAGTGGACTGTGCCCTTGCCGTAACGCATATTGATGGAATCCATCGTGCTCATCAGCCGAGAGCGGTCACAAGAGATTGCCGCGGTCTTTATGGCTGACAGGGGCTCAAGGTCCAGCTCCTGCTGTTGGACGTTCGCTGGCTGAAGGTCCAACAGCATCACGCCCGCTTTCACGAATCCGTAACCAGCCGCGTACATACGGCGCATGCCATCGGCTGCAGCCTGAGTTAGCGCCAGGGTGTCATCGGTGGGCCTGCGCAGCGGCACCACCATGCTGCGCGAGAATTGCGGTCCAGAGCGGTGGGGTGAGGTGTGCATGAACACCAGTAACTCGTTGGCCATGCTGCTCTGCTTTCGCAGTTTCTCCGCAGCCCGCGCGGCGAACTCGCTTATTGCTTCTACCAAAGGGCCCAGCTCGTGCATGGGTTGACCGAAGGAGCGGGTACAGGCAATTTGTTGTTTGGCGCTGGGTGCATCGTCGAGCGCAATACATGGCTGACCCTGCAGCTCACGAACGGTCTTCTCCAGCGTGACGTTCCACCCGCGCCGGATGGTGGCCGGGTCCATCCGGGCCAGGTCCAGCGCTGTGTGGATACCGCCGTCTTGCACTTGCTTGGCGATACGCCGGCCCACTCCCCACACCTCTCCCACCTCGGTGGCACCGAGCACATCGTCAAGGTCCTGAGCTGGCAGGGCTGCGAAGTTGCAGACCTGGGCAAGTTCTGCCGGATAGCTGCCGGGCTTGCGTTCGGCGCTCTTCGAGATGTGGTTTGCAAGCTTGGCGAGAGTCTTGGTGGGCGCGATACCAATACATGTTGGGATACCGGTCCACTGAAGGATTCGACTGCGCACCTTGTGTGCCCGAGCAACCAGGTCACCCCGAACGCCATGCAGCCCAACAAAGGACTCATCGATGCTGTAAATCTCCTGCGTGGGTCCCAGGCCGGCGGCCACGGTCACAGGCGCTACACACCAGCACCGGCGCACGGCAGCGCGAGCACAAGAAACGTCGGGCGGCGGGCTCCAGCATGAATACCTCGGCAAAAGGTCGAGGGCGTGCTGGACGCAATCGCCCACGGGTGCAACACTGGCGTTGCATCCGTTGTTGCATGACACGGTGTAGGGCACGGCGAACGGAACTAACTTGGTTGGAGAGGGCCGCCGCCGTGCCCGCCTACCTCGGTGTGAGTCGATTACAGCGCCTTAGCGCTGAGCGGCACCACAGGCTTCTTGCCGCAGGTCGTCGCACTCACGCCGAACGGGCCACGCGCGCAGCAGTGACGCAGTCGCGCCAACCCCCATTGCGCACCATCACCTCAACCGACTGACCTGGCCACCCCGCCAGAGCGCATGCCCATGCCTGGCACCCCACTCAAAACACCACCAAGGCTTGAAACCGCGTCCTCACAGCCAGAAAACAGCGTTTCCTGGCAGCCATTCACAACTACAACATGCGAATAGCCTCGCTGCTTACTTTCGGCAGTCAAGACAGTTTCTATGATACTCATAGAGCAATTTTTACTGACCAGATTGCAATAAAAAATAAAGGTGACACGTCCTCTGCTGTACCAACATCGAAGCCTTTTTTAAAGTGTCTATGTAAGACGACTTGTGCTTGAAAAACGACCTGTGCGGTCGTGAGGGTTCAGGCCAAAAGTGCCTCCGCTTGCGCGAAGCCTTTCTTTGCTTGCAAAACAGTGACGTGTCATTGTTGTTAACGACACGTATCAAGAAAACTTTAGGCTTTTGCGTCGAATTTTTCTTTCTAAGGAAGGTCCGTACAACGCCCGCTGCGACGAGGGTTGATGCACGATGTTTCAGATGACGGTAACCGCGGAGCGACTTTTTGTCGTTCGAGAGCTGTTTGGCTCTCATTGCGGGCCCTTCAGGCCCCTGCAGGGGCCTTGTTGCACAAGTCGAAATGGAGACGAATTGACTCCAACCCCAGTCGCAGTTGTGCCATGGCGGCCACGGGCACCGTGGTGGGGCGCCCGAGTTGCCTGCTCGTCGTCAGCGGAGGGGAACTTGGCAATCCACAGACGCCCTTGGCCGTCTCTCAGGTTGGCCTTGGGCCGCGCACCGCCCAGCGACGCACCTGGGGCCACCAACACCCTGAGCCACTGCTGTAGCAAGTCCAGGTTGTCGACCTTCTTGCGGGTGAGCTCCAACGCCTCCGCCTGCAGCTCGTTCAGGTGAGTGAGTGCCGGTGCCGCCAGCGCGTCGTTGGCCAAGCAGGTGCCATCGGCGAACACCGGTGGCAAACCCTGCTTGAGTTGCTTGGCCGATTGAAGGGCGGAGAAACGAAGTGCGCCCATGCGGGTGGCGTCCTGCACACCCAGAAAGAAATCCCAGGCGCGTAACTCTCGCCGGGCTCGGTTCTGCTGCTTGGCCTCTACCAGCTCGCGTCGCTTCATGAGAACTTGGCCGCAGCGGTCCGGGCAGCTGTCCATGAAGATGCCGAAGTTGGAGTCCCTGGGATGGAAGTTGCCACCTGCCAGAGCCAACTCCGGGTCCAACGCAAACGCCGCCTCATTTTTAAGCCAGAGTGGGGCGTATTCAAAGCGCACTGATTCCACTCCGACGCGGTGGAGCCGGCCCAAGTGGACGAGTGGACAGAACGACTCGTCATCAAGCCAGACTTCCAGCCCATCGGGGAGGACCTTGGAGCCCACTTGCTGTGCTTGCGTGCTCACGTCGACTCTTCCTACTCATCCCCCGATTCGACATTCGAAACAGATGGCGCAAGAACAGAGGCCTTTCGCTTGGGGGCGCGCCGCGGGACGTGCAGCTCCGCGTCCTGAAGACGACGGCCTAAAGGGTCGTCAGCAGCCACCAAGTCTAAGTGGCGCTCCAGCCCGAGGACAGTGAGCACCCGAAGGTAGGTGCCCAGAGTCACCGCCGCGTCGCCCCGCTCGACCTTATTGAGCGTGGGGCGGGAGACCCCCGCACGTTCGGCTACCTGGGTAACGGTGAAGCGCCGGCGCAAACGGGCTTCGCGCAGGCGTTGGCCCAGCTCACTCAGCATGCGGGCTTGGCCGGGATACAGGAGAGGGGATTTTGAAGGCATAACAGAAACCATGTTAGCTAAATTACTTGTAATTTGTCAAAAATGGTTTCTTTTACGAGTAAGTCGAGCTCCATGTGTCTACTGGCAAATCTCATAGTGAAGACTGGTATTCAGCTAGCACAGTAACTATTATTGACAAATAATATGCTTATTGGTAATAACGCTCTCTATCAGGAGACAAGCCTTCGCATCACCCCGCGCCGGTAGGACGCTTCAGGTGGACTTGCCTCGTGCCAAGCGGAATACTTGCTTCACGTAATGCATCAATGGAAGCTTGCAGCGAGTCCAATGCACTCAACACCTCCTGACGCTCGGTCTCGGACAGTGCATTGCGTCCGCCAAAATCCGCTTTGATAACGCGCGACGCTTGCTTGTTGAACTTGCGGGCCCTGAGGATGAAATCCAAAGTGTCAACGTGTGCCGTCGAAGGAACTGTGACTTTAGAAGTTGACATGGAGACTTTCATTTATGTTGAATATCACCGGGCACATGAACTATGCAAAGTATGTCCAGAATGTCATTGACATACTAACTCGCATGATAATGATTTTAGCTTTGAAAAGCAAGCGGATAAGTACGCTTGACCGGTGAGCAACCTGAATCCATCTGCTTTCAATAGAATTTAAAGTTTTGCAACATACAGTTAAGGGATAACCAAGCCGCGTTGCGGCTAATATCAAAGGTTATCCCAGCCGCCTCCGGCGGCTTCACTCCGTAGCTTAGATTTGCGCTTTAATCTGCTGTGTTGTGCTGCTATGTCTTTCTCCACACAAAAAATCAACACTATCAAGCTTGCGCTCACCCCAAGTCTCCATTCCTGGACAGCAGCCGCAGGCTACTATTAATTTCAAGAATCTAAAGTAACGGCAACCTAAATTCTTGAATTCAGGTCCATAAAACAAGTAACTCTCTTTAGAAATTACCAACTCAGCTAAGAAACAAGTAGCATCCTACGGGTAAAAGCTAAAAATCTTGTCAGTTGTTGATTTATGCAGAAAAATAGCGAAAATCATCCGGCGTACTTACGAATTCAGAGATGACTTTATTGAAAAATCTTTTGTCTCAAATGGCTCACCAGGACAGGAGACATCGGGTGAGCATCCGAACACTAAAAAAACACCTCGTTGAAAGCAAAAACCTCACACACACGAAGTGTCCGCCGAAGGCGGACGGAAGAGCCAGAAAAACGGGGCCGAAGGCCCGGCTCTTCCACAGCTGTGAACCACCAGAAACGCTGCCCACAGGGCGACAAGCGAAGGCCATAATAGAGCAAAAAAAAAGACTATACATAAGACATATACCGAACTTTGCGCGAGCAAAATCAGCCTTGGTGCAAGGTAGTTTTCACTTTGCTCGCGGCCTAATATTGCGGTGTATCCAGCCTAATATTGCGGGGTCTAGCGGCCTAATATTGCGGTAAGCCTCCGACTTCTCAGGCCCACTTCTGAGCCACCTGAGGCACCCGCGGTCGGAATATCCTTATCGTCGACTCACTCTCCACCTTGTGTTTCCAGCCTATCGACTCAAGCTCCAGGAGTACCTTTTTCAGGGCTACAAGACGCTTTCTTTCAGCATTTGTTGAGTCGGTTGGGGGCCAGACATAGCCAGCCAGAGTTTCTAGCCGAACTTGTATTGACCCACCTTCCTTTAAATAATGCAGCCGGTGATGAATCAACCTTGCCGAATCAGTACGCAGGTTGCGCACCTCGTCAAGATTCATCTTGAAATACTGCTCATTTTTACTGGAAGCAAGCACTGCCGCAGTTGAACTTGAGTTTAGCTCGATGCTTAGTCCATCTGACAAATAATCAGTATCACGATTAGTTATTAGAGAGCCCAAACTGATTAAGTCATTGGTGTCTGAAGCACGATAGCTAATCGAAACACTAGACATTCTAGTTAGGCAATCTTTGACTACCCTTACGGTAGCTCCCGAGTCGGGCGCCTTGTATCCAATAACGCGAGCCAGATATCCGAAACTACAGCTTACTAAAATTCTATCTGCAAAGGGTTCGGGGACATTAACTACGTTATCGGCATTCTTTTTAACTCGTGAACGGGCAATCTTTCGATTCTGCTCAGTTCCGACTCCAATGAGCCCCTGAAATACACGAAGGTCATCCACCCCAAGCAGGTTAGGGCCGAAAAACACAAAAGTAACGGCCTTATCTTTACTAGCTGGAGTATAGATGAATTGAAGATTTCCAGTTTCGCGTTGTTTGCTCTTACGATTTAAACTGACGAATAGGAGGGGGGCAGTCACATGTATCGGGTCAAATTTTCCGATTTGACCTCTCAAGCTTGGTGGTTTGCTCTTCATAATCTATCTTTTCAACATAGAAAACCCACAAACATAAGTTTGTGGGTTTTGGAGAAATGTTCAAGCTTTGAACATAATGAAATTTACCTCTAGTGCTTAGTCAAATTTGAGAGTTCAAATGCCTCAAGAACACGTGAATTTAGGTCTACGCCGTAATCTAGCTCTCGCTTCTTTACACTCGACGCGCGCTTGTGAAGCGTAATCCGAGCTGGATAGACCAAGCCAAGGTTTTCGCACCGCGCCTTTATTTCTACATACGCACCATAAATGGACGCCCTGAGCGCCAACTCTTCGCGGATTATATCCTCCGTTTCAATCGGCCAAGCCTTTCCAATACGTTGTTGCTTTTTAGGCGGTGGGGTCCAAGGTGAAAAGAACAGCTTACCACTTCGAATCTGCCATCTCCCTCCCGCTCGTCGAGCTAATCGAGAAAGCAAAGGCGAGGAAAATACATTAAGCTCAATGGCCCGCATCAATTCATTTTCAGTTGCGTCATCTGGCAGGATAGCTATTAAAGACATCGTTTGAGAATAAAGTAACTCCTTGGAATCCTCTCTCTGCACTCCTAATCTTTGACCTAAATGAGAATCGGCTGGCAAATGCTCCTCGCCGCCAAACTGAAGCCATTTCACTGGTACATTTAGCAGAGTTGCCAATTTATTAAAATCACCTAAAAAACGACTTTTATCAAGGCGCCATCGACGAGAAAGCTCTCTTGATACCTTGAGATTTTTAGCAACTTTTGCGCAGCTCATACTCGAATAGGCTTGAGCAAGCGAAAGTCTTTCGCCGAACGATGAATCAATTTTCTCCGCCGAACTGGATTTTGAGTTGGCTAATTCGTATATTTCGGTGATGGAAGCTCCTGAAGTCATGGAAAATCCTGATTTTGGCTCCTTTAGGAACGCGCGAACTTTCCCCAAATGCTTGGCCTGGTTGCTAGCTGCAAAAAATGACATATGTACCTCAAAGTTGTTGGTCCTACTCCGTATAGGTTGAGAGCCGCAAATTTGAGGACCAAATTCTTCGATGCCAGAAGCGAGTATGGCAAGACGCTCTACGCCCGACCTTAGCCTGGACCCCGAGGCTGCCGCTGTCTCAGGCAGGTCCAGGAGAACTAAGGCTGCAAGCGTGAGACTCAAGCGTCTGAATGGCAAGGCGCCAGGCGGCTTCGAGCGTTCGTAGTGCTTAGTGTTTAGCATGCTAAACACTCCCCTATTACTCCCCTTTTCTGGGCCCGCCAGCCAGGTCCGCCGCTGCGAACTGACCGGGCGCGCGAGCACTGACAACAATACGAGCTCTCGTAGCGTCTACCTCTTCAATCCAAGCAGCTTTCCAACATAAAATCGTATCGTTCGTGTATTACGTTAATCATTAGGCGGCTGCCCCATTCACACCGAACTTAACTATCTAAGTTTCTTAACAGGCATCGTCAAGGCAGCATTGATTTGCGGCAAATGTCCATCATGTAGACCAATGCCTTCTTCACAAAACACAACACGTTTAGTGCGGTCATGGCTGGACTTCAGCAGTCCAGTGCCGCTCAGGGCATCGTCGAGAATTACATATGGTTCACTTTTGTGGTGGAGCGGTAGCCAAGCGTCAATTTGCTCTAGCCGCGTCAGTCCGCGCATGGGAGGCGCTTCCCAAGCGTCGTGTAGAGAATCAGCGACAGCAACCATTGCTGTTTTTCTCAGCAGCTGTTCCATCCCATCTCGTTCCAAAAAACGTAACCAGCTCGTCGTAATAACCACACGTGGATTGTGCAGTTCAACTAAATGTAGCAATACTGCAACCGCTGGTGGGTGAAAGAGCTTGATGTACAAGTCAATCGGCTTAGCCCCAGGGCTAATTGCGTCGTAGCCGCCGTAAGTGGTATTGAGTGCGATGACATCGTCAAAATCGAGAAAAATAATTGGAGGTTTCATGTTTGTCTATCTTGCAGGTGAGCAGGGAACACCATTCAGCTATGGCCAAGGTGACCTTCTGTTTATTTTATACAACAACATGCAGCAGTCAGGGCAGCTAAAGCATTTCGAACAACTTGTGGGGAAACTCCTAGCGAGTACCTACTGCGCATCCTCTACACACGCAGCAGTAAACGAAGCTCGACGTCACACCGCTAAACTGCTCTTTGAGTAGACTAACACCATTGTAAATACGCTCCCATAACGTCAATTCTCCATGAGGAGCTTTTCAAATACTACCCATAGACCTTCGCCTTTCAAGGAGCATGGATGGGCTGAAGGTCAACCTTATGTGACATGTGTGCAACACGGCAAGGGTGTCACCCCACCTTGAATAGCTTCACTTTACTTTCTTTGTTTATTTGTTTCTTTCTTTCTTTCTTTCTTTCTTATTATGGTACTATTTACCCAGCGAACAACGAAAGACCGCCATGCGCCCACCAGAAATCAGTAACGAAGACATCGTCAAGGCTGGCAAAGAGCTGCAGGCGGCGGGACGTAACGTCACAGGCTTCGCTTTGCGACAGCGCGTGAGCGGTGGCTCCGCTCCGCGGCTCAAGCAAGTGTGGGATGAGTACCTCAGCAGCCAGTCCGGAGCAGTCGTCGAGCAGATAGCAGAGCTGCCTATCGAGCTGGAGGAGCAGTTGAAAACCGTTTCTGTCGCGCTCGTTGAGCGCCTGCGACTCTTGGCTTCAGAACTCAACAACCACGCTATAAAAGCGTCCGAGCGCAGGGTGTCCGAGGTTGTGCGTTCTGCCGGCGAGCAGCGAGCGCAGGCCGAGCGCGAGCTGGCCGATGCCTCGACGACCGTAGACGACTTGGAAGCGAAACTTGAAGCTGCTGAGGGGGAAGTGCAGAGCCTCACCGCCAATTTGACGCACTGTGCCGAAGTTTCACAGCAGCAAGCAGTCGAGCTGGCCCAGTTGAAGGAACGGCTCACGGCAGCTGACACGACCGCGAAAAATTCTGAAGCGCGCTACCAGGCAGAGCACACCCGAGCAAACGGAGCCCAGAATAAGGCATCGCGACTCGAAGGCCAGGTTGAAACTCTTGAGAAACTACTCGCAAAGTAGGGCCCTGCGCTGCCATGAGGCTAGGGCTCTCCAAGTGTCGGCCTGGTTTCTCACAAACGTTCGATGTCTTCTAGCTTCCACATGATGAACTTGTCCAGCTTGTCCGCCCTATCGAGCTAAAAGCAAGCGGCATCCAAGACTTTCTCAATTCGCTAAGGAGTTAGTCTACCTATAAGTCACCAATATGTCCTGTGTCCAAACCTTCCCCCCAGGACCGCGAGAGGCTCCACACCGACCATGTGTCCGGGACGTCCAAGCTCAAGCCGGGCCTAGAAGAAGCCCTCGCCTATTTAAGGTCCGGCGACACGCTTGTGGTGTGGAAGCTAGACAGGCTGGGCCGGACAGTGAAAGGCTTGGTGGACATGGTCCAGGCTCTTCAGGAACAGGGCATTCAGTTTCGCAGCATCACAGACGGCATCGACACCTCAACGTCTGCCGGCCGATTCTTCTTTCACGTGATGGCTGCACTCGCCCAGATGGAGCGCGAGCTGGTGCACGAACGGACGACGGCAGGTTTGAAAGCCGCGCGGGCGCGCGGTAGGTTGGGCGGGCGCAAACCAAAAATGGACGAGTCCCGGCTCAAGTCGGCCAAGCACCTGCTCCAAAGCGGAATGGGCCCAAAAGAGGTGGCGGCCAATCTCAGCGTATCGAGAGCAACGCTGTATCGCAGCATTAGCGTCGAAAAGTCAGTCGGTGCCGCCTGACGCGCCCAGACCTCATCAGCCTTGGACTCTTTGCTACCGCTGCGTTAGGTCTCTCGCCATCTTTGCTAGGAGCGCTGGGAGACGCTACGTGGTCTAAACAGGCATCCGTGCATGCCAAAGTGCTGAGGTCAGCTCTCCGACTGGGAACGAGTGTGTTCACGTGTAACATCAGCGCTCGACTCAACGCCTCAGCCATGCTGCGTAGGACTCGAAGTCCCACCCGTCTGATAATTTTACTGCTTTTAAAGGTTCTATGCTCTCCAAACTGCTACCTTCAATATTTACTGTGCTGCTCCTCACTGCATGTGGCGGGGGGAGTGACGGGGAAGGAAGTGGGGCAACGTTGGGAGCCGGAACCGGGGGGAGCACCATTACTCTGCCAACGGAGCCGGGTACAACTGGCTCGACAAGCTCTCCTAGAGCCCTCAGCCTTGCAGACTCTAATACTTTTGGCACTGACCCATTCTTTAACAACTTTAGATACGTTGCATCTGCTGGTGAAAAACTCGTTATTAGGGTAAACCCTAATATACCGTTGTCGACCTTGCAGTCCCGCCGCTGTGCCGAGAGTCCAGGGACAGGTTCCACCCCTAGCAACTTCCAAACGCAAGTTCATGTTTACAACTCGCTCGGAATACGGGTCGGGGGAATCTGTGGCGAGGACCTCACCTTTACTTTTGCTTCGGCAGGTACGTATCTGCTCAACTTTGAATTCACCTCAAATGGCGGCGGAACATTCAATGCAGCGTCCTTAACGGGGTCTACGCCGATTCAATTCTCGGAGACCGGTAACGGCTCTCCAACTCTCCCGAAGAAGCTGAGCACACTCACCGGCAATACGATTGGCAGTAACCCATTCAATGCCTACTACTGGGTACAAGCCACTCAAGGCGAGACCTTAGTCTTGGGTGTGCAACTGAAGACCCCGCTTACACAGCTCGAGAGGACGCGTTGCGAAGAAAATGCAGAGTCGCCAAATAAACAGCTGAGGGTATTTGATGCCGGGCTAACTCAGGTGGCAGTCGCGTGCGGAGAGAGTATGCGTTTCGTAGTGCCTTCGGCAGGCATCTATGTTGTACAAGCAGATTACGGAGTTAACGGGGTAACGCTAAACGCTTCCCGCCTCTAAATCGGCATGAATGGTAGGGGCTCCGGGCAGAACTCTAAGTGCAGTTGAGTCCGGAGCTCATTAACCTCTGACCCTATCTTGGGAAGTCAAGCGGTCACGCCGGCGCCCTTCGCTCCCGTCTTTCCCCTTCACTTCAGGCAATCGCTGCCTGCTGCCCTGCGGCCACTCGAGCACAGTTTGAGTTTTACCTTCTAGGTACAGGCACGTTTGGTGGGACCTCTCGTTGGAGATGAAGTATCGGACTATGGGAGGGTAAAAAACTCTTCAGAGTGAGCTTGTCCAGCTTGTCCGTTTTGTCTGTCTTGCCTAGCTAAGGACAAGTGACCTCTGAAGATTTTCAACGGTTCGCAATCCCTTTGCGGAAGGACTGCGGACAAGCAAGACAAGCAGTACAAAGAAAAATGGTGGTAAGTGAGCAGGTGGGGGGACACTGGGCCTTGCGGGATTTTTCACCTGTCAAAACTCAATTTTTCAAATTCAACGGTTAATTTCGTAAGTCGTTGACTGCCGGTCTCAGAAACACGGATGGGCCTGCCTGCCCAGGGGGCCGGCGCAGTAGGCTAGAAGGGGTCTGGGATGTCGTAGATGACGACCTCGACGGAGCCATCCGCATCCTCAAAAACTTCAAGTGCTTGGTTGACAAGGTCAGGCATGGCTGCCAGCTCGTCGAGCGCTAGCTGGAAAAGGTCTAGCTGCCGCTGCAGGTCCAGGGGGTGCACCGAATTCAGGCATACAAGCCCTGCGTGAATTACCTGTTTCGCATGCTCCCCTCCGAGCTTGCCCGGACCAGCGCCGCGGAAGTCGACGGAGTTGTTGGTCACCAGCGTGAAGTCGCCCTCGACCACGAACTCGATGAGCTTCCAGTCTTTGGCACCTGCCAAGCCGCGGTCGCGCACACAGGTGGACTCGACGTGTCCGGCACTCACAGCCATTTGCACAAGCTCGGGCGTGAGGCATTCGTCAATGAGGAATCGCAGGCTCATGCACTGGCTACGCGCCTCACGACTCGGGTCACCCGACGAGGGAGCTCCGGATTGACCTCGGCGAGCCGGCGAGGCCTTCCTCGACGAGGGTGCACCTCGTCGTAGACCTTGGCGGACTGGATGTGCGCTTCGGTCAAGAAGGGGTACGAAGCCGTCAGGCGGTCTAGCTCGATACCTGCCGCCACCGAGCCCAGCACGATGCCAATTGGGACCCGCGTACCCGCAAATACCGGCACTCCGCCCATGACTCCTGGGTCGTTGGTCACGAGCGCGTCCGCTTGGTCAACTTCCCTTGCGCGATAGCAGGCCTCCTGGAGAAACGGCAACACATCGACCTCGACATGCTTACGTTCAACTTTCCAGCTCATGGAATCCAGCAGCATCAGCGTCAAGACTTGCTCCTTCGCTGGCTGTTGGTCGACGCGGCTGTTGAGCTCCTCGAGAATTTGTCTGCGGGCACTGGCGAGAAGCTGGTCCTCGGTCGCAAAATAAAATTTTGCGAACGCAGCGCCCAGGCGGGTAAATAAGCGGCTGCTGCCTCGCTGCTCAAAGAGCTGCTCTGGCACGAGGTGCTCATCCACGACTCGATTCATCTGCCGGTCCGTCAAGCCCGCGATGAATGCAGCTTGCGCAGTAGGGATGAAGAGTGTTGTGGGCATTGAGATAAACCTCCGATACTTCGGAAGTATATACACCATAGTCCATCAACGCCAGGAAACATGCCATGCGCTTTTACTGGGTCAGCCAGCGGGTCTACCAGTCTTCAGCTTCGGCACGTCATTTGTCACCGCTGAAAACTTGTTTTCGTTCAAGGTAACCAAAGCAGCAATGCTGGCTCGCACCACTTCGCTGAGGTTGAGCATGACGCCGGCTTGGGCTGCGCGCATGCGCAGCGCGTCAATCTGGTGGCTCTCTCCCTTGATGTCTCGTGCATCACCCGGTCACCTTTGACAGCACCGGGATTCGATAGCCTGGGCTTTGCAGCTGCGGCCGGCTCCTCGGTGGCTGCAGTCTTGTTTCCCTGGGCGATGCCAGTTGTTCGGTTTCTCTGAATCAGCCTAGCTTCGTTGGTCATTTTCAATACGGTGCGTGTCGTTATTTCTTTAACCGAAGCAGGGCTGTTTTTTCGTTGACAAGCTGACCCGAGTCCACCGCATTGCAGCGCGTATTTACGTTCGCTGTTTGATGTTGCTTGCGGCTTCCGCTTCAGCGTCTTGTTCAAAAATCGCCGGCATCGCCCGGCTGTTTTCTGAAAGACTGTAGGTTTGAAAAACCTAAGATATAGAGCTGTCTGAGCTGACACCTGGTCGACTCAAAGTTATCCACAGGTCAGGAAAAAACGCCCTGGACTGCACGGAGCCGGCCTGCCTCGATAGCCTCCACAAAAGCCCGGCAGAACGGACGAGCAGCTCGCCGTCCCTCCCTTACTTCAATCAGCATCCCTGAGCTTTCGACCGTAACGACCAGCTTGTCGTCTTGGCTCGCGAATGTTCGACCAGCCCATGCTTCCACTTTGCGTTTGAGGTAGTCCCGCTCTTCGACATCAGCATTGTTGCGAGCTTCTTCAGTGGCCCTGTGGCCGAAGTCTTTTCCTTTGCTCAGCAAGGCACGCAGGTAAGCGTAGAGCTCCCGCCCTTCCAGCTTTTCGAGGTATTTTTTGGTCGCTGCGACCACTGAAGATAGCCGCTGCTTCGCCTGGCCAGCGAGTTTCATCAGGTGCAAAACCCCGGAGCAGTTCATACCCTGCTCTTTGACCAACCACGCCAAGTCCACGGGCAGCATGACTTTGCCAATGCGTTCAAAACGACTCTCTTGTCGAGCAGGCCGGCTAGCCGGTACCTTCGGCTGAGGTTTGTCGTTGATGCTCGCCTTGGCTTGTTCAGATAATAAGAGCGCGTCCAAGAGCTTCGCCGTTGGCACCAACGGAGACGTGGAGCCTCGCAGTTCTGGCCTGGCCCGCTGCTCACGCTCGACCAGTCCACGCTCCTCTAACCAGCGCACCGCGCGGTGGACCGTTTCAACAGATTTTCCTGCCTCCTGCGCAATTTTGGCGCGACTTGCAAAAATCGGTGAGTCCAGCTGCTTAAGGTTGATTTTCTTGATGATTCGCAAAATGACGCGGATGTACCCATCGGGCACATCTTTGAAAGTGGAGGACTCATCCAAGGCAGCGCAGGCTCGGCTGATGAGTAAGGGATACACAACGGGGGGGGCGATAACGGTCATCGCAGTCTCCGATAAAGACACGAAGTCCTTGACGAGAACTGACCGTTTACCTAGAATTTGCTCGTTGCGGAGCTTTTTACCGATTAGCGTCGGTTTTAGGTAGACTGGTCAGAATCCATCAAGATTCCTTGAAACCCTCAGAGTTAGCGCTCTGGGGGTTTTTTGTTTCTATGGGCGTTTTGGGCTAGTTCATACTTCTTCTCAAAATTTTGGGTTCCAAACGCACCGAACCCCGCGTTGTGCGGGGTTCGTCTGGTACGTGCAGGCAGGGCCTTCTGTTTAGATGTTCGTGGCCCCGGGGCCCCACCGGAAACTTTGTCCTCAAGCTGGGGAGCAGGTGGGCAGGAAGACCGCCCTTCTGATGGCCTAGTACTGCCCAGTCAGCTAGAGCGTTTAGTTGACTAAACGGTCCGACATCGAACCCAGACCACGCCACCCTCACATCGCAGGCCCAAGTGACCTGCGATGTGAGGGTGGCGTTTAGTTGACTAAACGCAAGGAGACCACCCAGGCTTGCGAGTGCGTGCACCTCAGTCAGCGCGCCATGATGGGACTGGCCACTGGGCCGAAGATTGGCGTGGTTTAGTTGACTAAACGGTCCGACATCGAACCCAGACCACGCCACCCTCACATCGCATGCCCAAGTGACCTGGAGCGATGAGTTGGCGTTTAGTTGACTAAACGCAGGGATGCCGCTCAGGCTTACCAGTGCGCGGACTCCAGTCAGCACGCCAGGGCTAGGCTGGCCACTAGGTCGAAGGTTGGCATGGTTTAGTTGACTAAACGGTCCGACCTCGAACCCGCCAGGCAACACTACCCTCGCATCGCTGGCCCAAGTGACCTGCAGCGACGGTTTGGTGTTTAGTTGACTAAACCGGCTCATCGGAATGCGCTGAAAACCTTGGCCTTCAGGCCGAAGTAACTGACGGTGCAGCTTGGCTCTCGTCCGCATCTTCTGCGGGCGCTTGCTCAATGGCAGCCAGCTCCAGCAAGTTTTCCAGACCTTGCGCGAAAGCTTCACGCTGCTCAGGTGACACGGTTATGACCAGCTCGAACAAGTCACCTCGTTGCTTGTAAACCCCGTTCGTGTAACGGACAGTTTTACCGGCAGCCTTGGCCTTGTGAGGTTTAGGGTTGAGCAGCGCTTGAACTTGGTTCGTCAGCCACCGCTGCGTCTGGTCTTCGGCCGCATACTTGCTCGCCAGAAAAACCGTTTTCCTCACGCCGACTTTTTCATAGAGCTTGGCAAGTTGGTAGGCCTCAGTCGCACCGAACTTACCTGGCTGCGTCCGAACAATATCGAGTACGTCTTCAGGTAGTCTCTTGTACGCCCGGTAGAAGCTCATCATCGTTTTTGAGTGCTTGGCACGGCGCGCAATCTCAGCAGCACTTTCGCCGGCAGCAATGAGCTTCTCGTAGAACATCGCACGGTCCAGGTCACAGTGTTGTGACCTGCCCTCATTCTGCTCGTAGCCAAACCAGCCAGACTCTTGCAGGCCTAGCTCGGTGTGAACTACCGCAAGCAATGCATCGAGCACTTTGTGTTCACGACAGGCCAGCACGCGCGTCCAGCCGTCACAAATGATGAAGCGTCCAAGTGCGGATGGATTCGGCATGACGTGGATAGGGTCATGCTGGCCTTGAGTCCGCAAGTCTTCCGCACGGTTGCGAATCATCTCTGCGGTATAAACCTCGCGCGGAGCCAAGGGGTTGGGGTCAACCAGATGAACCCCGACCATGACCAGCGTCTGGCCACTCTTCGCAGGCTCCGACTGAGCGGTCTTGACCTGAGCCGCGACAGATGGCGGTGTTGGTGCCGCCTCACGTGCCACTGGCCCAGGAATATCGGGGAGCTCTTGCGCAGGTGTGGCCGGCACAACGGCACCGGTACTAATGAGGCCCGAGAGCTTCGGGGGTGCTTTGGCCATTATTCGTCCCCAGCCGGCAGGCCAGGCATGGTGATGCCGTAACTGCGGATAAGGCTCTTAGCCACGTCAATCACTGCTGCGGCACCGACAGAGCTGGATTCAAACTCAACCAAAGGCCCAGCGTCCCTGCCAGACGGGTTGAGTTGACGTGCAAAGCCGGAGTACTGGGGAATGATGGAGTCGTTCAGCATGCTGCCGTACTTCGAATATAAGAATCCCATCGACTCGCGCACATGCTTGAGGCTAGGGTGGTACTTGTTCACGACAACTTCCATCGTGATATCGGCGCCGGTGACCGCTT
>Ga0222709_1000149_pt1 | contig 24313 bp, 18 predicted proteins | sample AntAcemetage1692_FD_179822 | JGI IMG/M metagenome (GOLD analysis project Ga0222709, IMG submission 179822) | Saline water microbial communities from Ace Lake, Antarctica - #1692 | ecosystem: Environmental > Aquatic > Non-marine Saline and Alkaline > Saline | place: Antarctica: Ace Lake...
ATCGCACCGCTGGTGCTCTGGCAGATTCTACACTATCTGCTATAATCAAAATGCGCCTCGGGCGCTAACATGAACCGATAGAAAATCCGGAATCCAAATCAATTGAAGTGGAAATTTGATTGATTTGTAGATATACATATTTAAAAATTTAATTACCCGCTACTTTGCCAGTCAGTAAAAGATGAAAGAATATAATTGGCTCACCATCCACAATCGGGCGTTTCGGTCTTCCCTGCCTACTGGCAGGCAGGCGTTTTCGGTTTTCGGTCTCAAAAAGCGAATAAAATAAGGCTATTGGCATCATTGCGAATATATATACTGAAAAATCAATTTTTCCCAGCTTCAGAGAAGCGGTTTGACTGTAGAAAAGATCAGAAATAGCAGAAGAGCTTCGGAGAAGCGATTTGATAACCAATGATATTTTCAATTGGGATTTAACCCGGTCAAGGATCAAATCGCACCGCTGGTGCTCTGGCAGATTCTACACTATCTGCTATAATCAAAATGCGCCTCGGGCGCTAACATGAACCGATAGAAAATCCGGAATCCAAATCAATTGAAGTGTGAATTTGATGAATTTGCGGATATACATATTGAAAAATTTGATTACCCGCTACTTTGCCAGTCAGTAGAGGAGGCAAGAATATGATTGACACACATTCCATAATTGGGCGTTTCGGTCTTCCATGCCTGCCGGCAGGCGGGCGTTTTCGGTCTCAAAAAGCAAAGAAAATAAGGCTACTGGCATCATTGCGAATGTACATACTGAAAAATCAATTTTTCCCAGCTTCGGAGAAGCGATTTGATTGTAGAAAATCCGAAATGGTAGAACAGCTTCGGAGAAGCGATTTGATAACCAATAATATTTTCAATTGGGATTTAACCCGGTCAAGGATCAAATCGCACCGCTGGTGCTCTGGCAGATTCTACACTATCTGCTATAATCAAAATGCGCCTCGGGCGCTAACATGAACCGATAGAAAATCCGGAATCCAAATCAATTGAAGTGGAAATTTGATTGATTTGTAGATATACATATTTAAAAATTTAATTACCCGCTACTTTGCCAGTCAGTAAAAGATGAAAGAATATAATTGGCTCACCATCCACAATCGGGCGTTTCGGTCTTCCCTGCCTACTGGCAGGCAGGCGTTTTCGGTTTTCGGTCTCAAAAAGCGAATAAAATAAGGCTATTGGCATCATTGCGAATATATATACTGAAAAATCAATTTTTCCCAGCTTCAGAGAAGCGGTTTGACTGTAGAAAAGATCAGAAATAGCAGAAGAGCTTCGGAGAAGCGATTTGATAACCAATGATATTTTCAATTGGGATTTAACCCGGTCAAGGATCAAATCGCACCGCTGGTGCTCTGGCAGATTCTACACTATCTGCTATAATCAAAATGCGCCTCGGGCGCTAACATGAACCGATAGAAAATCCGGAATCCAAATCAATTGAAGTGTGAATTTGATGAATTTGCGGATATACATATTGAAAAATTTGATTACCCGCTACTTTGCCAGTCAGTAGAGGAGGCAAGAATATGATTGACACACATTCCATAATTGGGCGTTTCGGTCTTCCATGCCTGCCGGCAGGCGGGCGTTTTCGGTCTCAAAAAGCAAAGAAAATAAGGCTACTGGCATCATTGCGAATGTACATACTGAAAAATCAATTTTTCCCAGCTTCGGAGAAGCGATTTGATTGTAGAAAATCCGAAATGGTAGAACAGCTTCGGAGAAGCGATTTGATAACCAATAATATTTTCAATTGGGATTTAACCCGGTCAAGGATCAAATCGCACCGCTGGTGCTCTGGCAGATTCTACACTATCTGCTATAATCAAAATGCGCCTCGGGCGCTAACATGAACCGATAGAAAATCCGGAATCCAAATCAATTGAAGTGGAAATTTGATTGATTTGCGGATATACATATTTAAAAATTTAATTACCCGCTACTTTGCCGGTCATTAGAGGAGGCAAGAATATGATTGACACACATTCCATAATTGGGCGTTTCGGTCTTCCATGCCTGCCGGCAGGCGGGCGTTTTCGGTGCCAAAAAGCGAAGAAAATAAGGCTACTGGCATCATTGCGGATATACATACTGTTTTTATGTAAACCCACCATTGCACCAGTAAAAAACAAAAGCAACTAATACATGATAAACACTAGCATGGCCAGTATTCTCCCAATTGCTATCAAGACGTAATCGGCCTTGCCTCGATGTGGCGGGCCTTCCCGACAGTGAAGAAAGGAAAATTAGGTTACTAGCAAAATCGCGGATAATTGAAATTTTTTTTTATCATTATAAAGTGCCAAGCCAACTACCAATTTTTGCTATTATGGGTAGAAAACCCATTTCCTAAGACAGGAGTATATCCGAATTCAATCTCTTTTAAAATTTTCACATGCTTAGGTTTACTGCTTGAAAGCTAGTGTGCATGGATATAAATCAATCATCGACCCTTATTTCTATAACTCGTTCATCTGTATTTCTTGCTTTGAAGATGCCCAAGCCGTTTTTAATATTAGTATAGACTAGCACAGGCTGAGAGAGGATGTCTCCACTGTTGTATTGCTGCAGATCGGCAGTATCATAGTAGCGGTAATAAGATTCGGACACATGTGAGAGTCTGATTGTAACTTTCATATCCAAATTTCTTCGAATACTTGTTCGAAACACCATTTCTGATTCAGTACCATTAAGCAGATTATCTCTAAAGAGAATAACATTCCTGAGTAAATAATCCTTTTCATAAATCGGATTGACCGGTTTGGGATAAAGAGCGGAGCTGTAAAAGAAGTAGGTTGTATCACCTCCATTTACAAATATGTCTTGGCCCAAAATTTCACCTGAAATTTCATAAAAGTCTTTACCGGGAGGATCACTGAACTTCACGACCACCTCAAATACATCCTCTGTATCAAGTCCCCCATTCGAGCCTAGATTGGTCATTTCAATGGATTTGATGATGACTTTTTGCGGTAATACTTCTTCACTGCTAATTGTCGGGAATCCTTCTTTTGCCACAGAAATCTCAAAACTTTCACCCCCAGCAAGGTCTTTACCACTCAGGTAATAAAAGGCATTGGTGTCATAAGGCCTACTTCGGTCAATGTAATCCAGCGTATAAATTTTACCCGTCCCATCTTTAAGTTGGACAGTCGCATCTTTCACCAAATCAAATTCATCATATTCCTTACCTGATAATACCCCCCTGCTTTGAGTGAGGAAGACTTTTACAGTATCCGAGGGCTCAATAAGTGAATTCAAAACCAATTTTGGTTCTTGACCAGGCAAGTCTACTTCGAGAAATTGCTCGCAGGACATCAAGGCTAAAAAACTAAGAATGCTTATGGTATAGTATCTGGTCTTCATGATCAAAAGGTAAATCTATATGAAACCGATGGTACAATCGGGAAAAGGCTGAATTGTCGGAGTTGACTGCGCTGCAAATCATAGTTGTAAGCGATATCCATGTAAAAAGGGTTCTGTCTGCTGTACATATTATAAACTGAGACATTCCAAGTCCGCTCTCCCCATTTTTTGACTTTATTGAAGTTGATTCCTATATCCAGTCTGTGGTAATTGCGCATCTGAAAGTTATTTCTTGACTCGAAATAATCGACAGACAATCCATTGTAGTTAAAGTTAGAATCATTTATCACAGTGAAGGAATTTTGATAGCGCTGGGTAGGCACAGTGACAAAGCTTCCGCTCCCAAATACCCATGTTCCCGATATGTCAATCTTGTCGGACAATTTGTGGACAGCAGTCACACTGACATCATGCCGGCGATCGTACCGGAAGGGAAACCAATCTCCGAAATTGATCTCATCAAATCTTCGCTCAGTTTTAGAAAGGGTATATCCGATCCAGCCGGTGGTTCTTCCAGTCTTTTTCTGCAGCAAGACTTCCAGACCATAGCTCCTTCCCTGTCCTGAGGTCACTTTATCCTGCCAATCAGCGGAAGTATTTAAGAAAGAAGCTCCATCCTGATACTCAATGACCCCATCCATGGTTTTGTAGTAAGCTTCTGCAGAGAACTCCAATCCGTATCCAAGACTCTTAAAATATCCGGCCGCCACTTGCCAACTTTCTTGAGGACCAATCTGATCAGTTGATGGTACCCAAAGATCAGTTGGAAGGCCTAATCCGGCATTGGTGAGTAGATGGACAAACTGAGCCATTTGCACATAAGACAGTTTTATGGAAGAACTTGGATCCAACAAATACCTCATCGCTATCCTAGGCTGAAAGGAAGAATACGTCTTGGTATCAGCAATAAACCCTGAAAAATGTGCACCCACATTGAATTTCCATCTGTCGCCTATATTAAAATCATCTTCCAAATACATTGAAAACTCCTGAGAATCCGAAGGAGCAACTCCTTCTCTGGTTTCTGGCCTTTCACTTTCCCTTGTCACAAAAACTCCCGGGCTGAACCTATGATCAATCATCATCCCTCCCCAGCGAATGTAATGCTGAGGATTGGGGATAAAATCAAAATCTGCTTTCAATGCAAAATCTCTGATACCTGAAAAATAATTGGCAGAGTAAAAATTGCGGGTGACGTTACTTCCCGGGTTTTCAGTAAAGACATCTTCGGATTCAGAAAATAGATTGAATTTATACTCGGTAAATGTTCCTGTGAAATTGGCGAACAGCCTTTGATTGAAAATATGATTCCATCTTATAGCGGCGATGCTATTACCCCAACCCAATCCAGCTTCTTCACTCGACTTAAAACTTCCAGAATTACCTGAATTTTCTCTTGATGAATTATAGGTTGAATAGGCTACATCATTTCCTCCATAATAACTGAGGTAGAGCCTATTTTTTGGATTGAAGATGTGATTGATCTTAGCGTTGACGTCATAGAAATAATAACCAACGTCTTCCTGTCCTTCGCTTTGCTTTCGAATGATTGGTCTTGCGATCAAGTCCAGGTAGGTTCGTCTGCCGGATAACAAGAATGAGGTCTTGTCTTTTACGATAGGGCCTTCTAGCGTGAGCTTGGAAGAAATCAATCCCACACTACTCTCGCCCTGAAATTTTTTCATGTTCCCCTCCTTCATCGTAATATCAATTACTGAAGAAAGCCTTCCCCCATATCTGGCAGGAAATCCACCTTTGATCAGCTCCACATTATTGATGGCATCAGCATTGAAGACCGAGAAAAAGCCAAATAAATGGCTGGCGTTGTATACCGGAACACCGTCCAGCAGTACTAGATTCTGGTCAGGACTTCCCCCTCGCACATAGAGACCCGAAGCACCTTCAGCTCCTGATTGCACTCCCGGAAGTAGTTGCAGAACCTTGAAAATATCTACTTCCCCCATCAAAGCAGGGATATTTTTGATTTCTCTGATAGGCACATTGACCACGCCCATTAACGTGCTTTCTTGGATAGGATCTGCCTTTTGCCCTACAATTACCACCTCATTTAGTACACCTGACTGTTGAAGTTCCACATTCAACAGCGTATCTTTTTCCACATTCAAAGCGACTACAATCGATTCGTAGCCCACATAACTAAATACGAGTTCAACGTCGGTATCAAAAAAGGAATAACTGAAAAACCCGTAATTGTTAGTGACCGAGCCTTTGCTATTCTTTTTATCAAAAACATTGACACCTATGAGGCTCTCACCATTGGTGGCATCTTTTACAGTTCCGCTTACAGTGACTTTTTGGGCGAAAGTGAAAAAGTAAATCAAAAAAAAGCAAGAGAATAGTAAAGTTCTTTTCATTGAGACGATTTGGAAATATGTGATGAAATTAAATCCATTATGTTCGATTTTCCTAAACTTTAAGGTAAAATGTTTCTTATTATAAATCTTGATACTTAAACTTAAGTAGGTTTCCCCTTTTTCTTCAAAAGCAGAATAATTCCTTCCCTAAGTTCGTATCTCATACACGGTTTATCTGAAAAGTGATAAAACTAGAATACTACAATTCCAGAGGGATAATGACTTTTATTTTCGCTTTCCGCTTGAAAGTTGGACTAGTTTCTACTGCTTTGTTGGCAGGACTCTATGTGTCACTCTTCAACCCTTTTCAACCTGGTAATCATTTGATTTTTAATTTTTTCTAAAAAAGTACCATACTACAAAGCACTATTTTTATTCCCCTTAAACCATACAAAGCTTTAGTTCCATAGCCTTCTTAAAAAAGATGGTTGGTATGAAATGCGACAATCAGATAGCTAGATAATTATGAAACCCCAACTGACGATGAAACTATACCTGTTCCTTTTCTTGTGACCGAGGAAGTAAAAAAAGGAGTGTTAAATGTAATCCTGAAGCAAGCAAAAATTGAAACTAAAGGAGGATAAAAAAGCCAAGATTAAGTATCGCAGTGATCAAGGAAGACTTGGGTTATAGTGCGGTGGCCAATGTGTAAAAAAAGCTAATTGCTACCTGAGGGAATAACTTCGCCGAATTAAAAGCCATAGCATTAGACCTAGTCAACTTATTATTTGAAGACGGGGGCTTCGAGTATTCTATTGAAGTGATAAAATTTGAATTTGCCTTGGCAGGCCTTTTGTGTTTTGCTGGTTATTCAACGGTAAGGATTTATCAGAAAGAATCGGAATGAATCAAAAATCACTGGCTCAGTATATCAAGAAAACAAATAACCATCAGCTACCCAGACCCAAAGAATTCTCAAAGGAGTGCATCAAATTGGCAACGAATTAATCAAAGTGGAATTTTTACTTTCCTAAAAAGCATAGTAAAGAACTTCCAATCAGGCAGGGTACCAAAGCTTTACTGAGGAACATAAAGAAATAACCCAATTTGGGGTTTAGTTCTTGTAGTCCAGCATCTCCAGAAGTATAATTTTATTCCATGAACCTCACTGGTTCGAGACTACCTGTAAGCAAGTCTTCAGAATGAATGAATTTCTTTTTAACAGCTCTCGAAACCGTACGTAAGACAGGAACGGCTGATCCTACAAGCAATAAGAAGCCTAGAAATGCAACTAGTCGAAAGCACTTTAGAATTTAGCTTGAATGATGATAATCGCTTTGGCGAGAGTTTCTACACAACCGTCCCAACTAGCATTTTGACACCACCGGTAGCGAAGTTTGCCAGATCGTCCGTTGTAGCTTTTCCTTCAGGTGAACCTAGCCCAGCGTGCATATCTTCTGGAGTTTCGAAATAGAGTTCCGCCATTCGATAGTATTCCGGCTTTGAGCCATCTGCATTCGGTAAAAACATGGTGACTTCGGCTTTTACAATTCCATTGATTTTGCCCACCAAAAGCATATGGGTACTTCCATAATAGCTTTCAAAAGCTAAAGAGTCTGTAGGATGTCCATAAAGGACGGTTACTTTGATCATGATATTATTTGGGTTAATGGATTTAAAATTGGGAAAAAGACTTCTCTGCATAAAGAAATCCATTTAGCAAGCTAGGATAAAATTTATAAAAGCACTGGAGAACTGCCCCCATTAATTTTGTAACACAATTCGGAATGGAAAATTGTCTGGTAATTTTAGGTCCATTTTTCTAAAAACTCTTGGATCTGACTTTGGATTTCTTCTGCTTGCGTGAATCGCTGTTCTAATTTGGCAATCGAGTTAAAAGATCGGCCCAAATCTCCAATGAGGAAAGATTCGAATTCAGGACTTTGCATGGGTGCTGTGATTTCTGGAAGGGGGTTGATATTCCGCTTATCGGCAATGCTTTCTGAGTGTTCATAAAACAAACGATTGATTCCCTGAGACCTGGCTCAAATCGCAGAACTGTCAAATAGTTAGTTTTTCACATGGGATGACAGCAAGGGTTCAAATTGACTTTCCAACAGGCATAGCGTCGAAGAATTGATACTTTCAATCTGGCTAAACTCGGAGTAGTATTGGATCAGCCTTTTGTAAAGCTGCTTATTATCAAAACCATTAACTATTCCGGTACTTTTTGAAACCTCGAAAGATGCATCAAAGCTGATCGTGGTTTCATTGTAATAAAGTGGTTCCACATGCTGACCAAATTCAACAAGCTTCAGTGGAATTGCCGGATCCCTGACACGCTCCAGCAGCCACGAAAGCATTTCGATTCGATTTTCATTGAATTTTCGGATGCCAGTAATTTTCTGCTTGTACTTTTCCAAATCGTCCAAGACCTCTTGCTAAAAATTGATTTCTGCCACACGATTAGCGAGCTCCTCTTTCCAGGAGTTTAATTGCAAGGCAATCAGAATCCCAATGGTCACCAACAAGATCTCCCCCAAGGCATAGATGAAGTATCTGGTAACTTGGTTTTGCTGCAGGAGCTTCTGGCGGATTTTTCTGAAAAATGAAATCATTGAATATGAGACTTTGTAAGAGATCTGATTTCAAAAATCTTTTTAAGAGCACTTTCTATATTTTTTTCAGACCCTTCCCGATTATCCTGGTACAATTTGAAAAGGACAATGGAAGAAGGTTTTTCAAAGAATGTTTTGGAGTCGATGAGCTGGCAATAATCCATCCATTTATAATCCAAAAAGTCTTGCTTCATAACAGAGGTCCAATCGGCGATGAATGCTTCTTCAACGTCATTCAGACTTTGGTAAACTTGGAACAAACTCACGTCATAATAAGAAATCAAAGCAAGCTGAAGTTCATTATCTGAAATCGCTTCTATTCCTTTCGCTTTCAAAACCTCAAAAGCACTGGATTGAGATTTAAAACGTTCGAAGGAAATGATTTTTCCCATCCAGAAATTTAAGCGGTCATCATAGTTTTCAAGTCCACTTGCTCCAGCAACCGGTCGGTCAATTCAATCGCCTGTTTGGTTTTGAAGAGTTCTTCAGCTAACAGGATTGAATCTCGCTGCAGGTTCTGGTCAATCAAAAAAAGAATTTCCTTTTCAAACTTTTTGGACTTTCGGTCTTCGTTCCAGTTGTTAATGCTTAACGCGATTAGAATTCCGATCACCACCAAAAAATCTCTCCGATGGCATAGACTAGGTATTGACTAACTCGATTTTGAGTAAGAAGCTTCCAGCAAATTTTTCTAAAAAATGAGATCATTATCTTTTTTAACAATTAAAATTTATTGGAAAACAATTCCTCTTTCTTAGCCCACTTTCCCGTCTCCATCGATATCTTTTCCAGTTTGTTCTTCAAGAATCTTTAAAGTCTTTTGAAGGATAATTCTTGTTTGATTGAGTTCCTGCTCCAAATTGGCTACTCTCATTTCGAGTGTAGAAGCTTTGTTTTTTTGATCCGAGATTTGGCTTTGCTGGATTAGATTCCAAAATAGTCCCATAGTAGTTTTAGTTATTTATAAAAAGATTTTGTGTGTCCGCCTCTCTGCCAGTCAGAAATAAAACCAACATAGAATTCGGTTAATATTAGCAATAATATCGATTCAGTCTAGAGAAAGAACGAGAATACAGTTACCGATGACATTGCAGCTGATTAAACAAAATATTTTCCATCACCTTAATTTATATTCGGCTTGAATCAATTCCAATAAGCGACCGGCGCCGGATCTTAAAGATTCCGCCCTGAAGCTATTCCCTTTTGTCATTTTGGATAGGTAGTGAATTTGACAAGCAATCTCATTGATGACGTTAAAATCATCTGTAATCAATTGTGGGTTGATGGTGGGCATAATGAATCTCATTTCTGAATTCATAGTCTTATTCAATTTCAAGGAATTAAAAACTTTACCTCCCATCTCGCGAAAGGCGGTCTTAGTCTTAATGTCATTTTCATCCCATCCTTGCAAGGACTTTCACTTTTTTCTCATAGGTAAGCAATTCATTGACCACGTTTCTTTTGCCGATCAGACGTAGATTCCCTGCGTTTTTTTAACTGCTGTATAGCATCACCGGAGTGAATAAATGGCTATTCATTGAATACTTGCCGAGCTAAAAAGTAAATTTCATTCCTCATCAACTTCCGCTCGTTGGACAGTAGCATCCCGGCCAGAGAATCCATCATTATACTTTTCCCCTTCTAGAAGGAGCTATACAAGCTGAGGTTGGTTGTGTCCGTTTTCAAATCCTCAACTAGAGATTGGATATACTCTTTTTCAATCTTCTGTACACTTAAAATTTCCCGATAGTTCTCTGCCAAAAACCCACAAAACACAGCTAGAAAAAGCATAAAAAATTCCTTGAAATAAGATTTCCAATTTTTCTTTTTCAGCGTGCTGATCAGGTCTTTTTTGGAGACGTCAGATTGGTTTAATGGGGTTTCGTCTTCTATTAATTCACTTTGGTAAAGTGACAAATAGCTGCGACTTCATTAACCAGACTCCAGAGATTTTGGTCCATTGTGCAGCATAATTCCCTCCGACAATTGACGCTGTTGAATCTTCATAAAAGCCTTCCCAAGTTCCTTTTTCCCAAGCCAATTGGCTGAGTGAATTCACTAAGATTTCATCAGGCGTTCGGACCCAATACATTCTTCGTCCACTTGTATTTTTTACGTACGCCATAAGTTCGGCCTTCCCTGAAAGCAAAATCCCGGCACCAGTTGTGATCAAGACATCGTCGGTCATAAAAGTACTATTTAGGTCCTCATCAAAGTTGCGAAGTGCTTCATTTGAAGCTGCCCTTTGTGCCTCAATTTTTTTAATCTCAACTTCTTGAGCATATAATTTCGCGGTTGCTAACATAGAAAAACTTAGAACTAGAGTAAAAAGTAGCTTTTTCATGACTCATAGGTTTAGAATAAAAAAGAGATCAGGCTATTCCTGATCTCTGTAATGATTGAACCAACTCAAAATCGATGCAGACTTGCTCATCAACATGCTCGGACGATTCACCAATCCATGGGAAGCATTTGGGATGCGTACCATGGCAGCTTCAACTCCGACTAGTTTTAAGGCTGCATAATATTGCTCTGACTCAGAAATCGGTGTTCGAAAGTCTTTTTCTCCTGTCAAAAGCATGGTTGGAGTTTTGACATTTCCCACCAGTGAAAGCGGCGATCTTCTCCAGTAATTTTCGATATCTTCCCAAGGCAGGGCTCCAAACCAATACTTGGCAAAATAAGCAGGGCTATCCGCATGAAGGACAAAACTCGTCCAGTTGATCACGGGCTTTGCGACTACAGCTGCTTTGAAGCGGTTGGTCTTTCCTATAATCCATGCAGTTAAGACTCCTCCACCTGAGCCTCCCGTTACAAATAAATTTTTGGTATCGATATAGCCTTTTTCAATAACCGCATCTACCCCAGACATCAAGTCATCATAGTCATGATTTGGATAGTCGTGATGAATAGAATTACCAAATTCCTGTCCGTAACCTGTACTTCCACGGGGGTTAGTATAAAGTACCACATAGCCTGCAGCAGCATAAGCTTGAACTTCATAGGAAAAGGAATTGCCATACATGGCAAAAGGTCCGCCGTGAATCTCTAGGATAAAAGGATACTTTTTGCTTGGATCAAAGCCCGGCGGTGTCACGATCCAGCCTTGAATATCGAGCTGATCAAAGGAAGACTTCCACCCGATTTCTTCCACTTTGCCTATTTCACGGTAAGAAAACACATCATCATTCACGGCAGTAATCTGCTTTACATTTCCATCAACCCAGACTGCCAAATCTGCCGGATGAGCTCCTCCAAGGGTGTAAGCAAATCGATTATTTGTAGAAACTGAATAGCTTCCAGCATTATAAGGACGACCGAGATCCAAGCCTCCAAGTCCTTCGACTACCGTTCGGATCTTGCCCAAAAGTGTCACGTGGCCGACTTTGACTCCCCCTTTCTCAGAATATTGAAAGTAAATTCCTTTTCCATTGGATTCCCATTGCGGATCGCCTGCATCACGATCAAGATCGGCGGTCAGGTTTTTTACCCCAGAGCCATCGGTATTCATGATATAAAGATTGGTAACCTGATAGCCTTGAAAGGAATCGTCATTTCCCGTGTAAGCGATCATTTTTCCGTCAGGGGAAAGCACAGGGTTGGAATCTGGACCAAATCTATCCGTCAGCGTTTTGATGCTTCCATCTGAAAGATCAAGCTGATGAATTTCTGAATTGGCAGGTTCTGCGATTAAATCTTCATTGAGATTTGCGGAGAAAAAGAGTGCCTTTCCATCGGCAGACCAGATGGGAGAACCGTAATTTTTGTCTTCAAAAGTGCGCTGTCGAGCCTTCCCTCCGGAAAGTCCTATTGTAAAGATTTGACTCTTTCCGCTTGGCAGATAGCCAGCACCATCACTGCGATAGTTTAGCTCATCAATAAAGATCGGCGGCTCATTCCACTCGGCACCTTGAGGCTTACCCGGAATGGTTAGCATAGATTTCTTTGCCTTAGGCACAAACTGAGTAAAGGCTAAACTTTGCCCATCAGGTGACCAGGTTACAGATCCGGGAGCATTAGCAGAATTGGTCAAAGCCACGGACTCTCTCGTATCGAGATAAAGCACAAACAGTTTTACCCGCTCGTCTTGTCCATTGGATCGATAGGCAATTTTGCTTCCGTCTGGCGACCAAACCGGACTAAAATCGCGCTGATTCCCTTGAGTCAAAGGTCGGTTTTGGGAGCCATCTATGTTGACCATCCAGAGATTCCCGTAATCTCTGTCAGTCATGATATCTTTGAAATTTCGAGCGTAAATGACCTTCATCCCATCAGGAGAAATCTGTGGATCAGAGATGTATTCCAGATCAAAAAGATCGGTAAGCTCAAGATTGGTTTTTTGCTGGGCTTGGAGTTCGATCTGAACAAAAAGCGCTAAGACAGCGATTAGGAAAAATTTGATTTTCATGGATTTATGATTGTTTAATAAATGTATTGGGTGTGGAATCTTTGCTAGCTATAGAAACTTGAATGGCTCCTGATGCCGGAAATTCAAACGTCATAAATACGTTCGTTCCCTCGGGGTGATTGGGCATTTCAAAAACATTATTTCCGAGATAGGAAAATTGATTTCCAAAAGCTTCATTTTTCATCCACAGACTATTTTCATATTCGAACAGCGCTAAGATTCCCTCAGGCTTGCTTTCATTTTGATAAAGCCCAACGAGTTTCTTCAAAGATGCAGGCTCTACTGCCAATTTGGAAGCCATTCCTACATTATAAATCACTTGACTTGTCCCGTTGGTAAGCGCTCTGACTTCTAACACTCGATTGGAAGATCTGGAAGCCCAAGGATCACTGGCTACATTTTTATCGCCTTGGAAATAAAGTTGAGTGACAAGAGATTGGTAGCCTTCAGCAGTGACCATCAGGTGGAAATGAGCCGGACGAATCAAGCCGCCTCCCGCATCATAAGGAACGGGAAGAATAGTTTGGAAGGAATAGCTACCATCACTATCCGTCATAACAGTTCCTCGATAACGGAAATCTGAAGTAAAATTATCATATACTCCTGCTGCATCGCAATGCCAAAGTTCAACTTTTGCATTTTTATAAGGAGTGGTACAATCTTGGTGTAGAACTTTACCGCTTAGCTCAACCTTTTTTCCAGTCTCCCCAGCGATGTGAAAGCTGGAGCGGAAAGGGCTCTCAGGCCGATAAAATGGCCCCAAGATATCTGAAGTAGTAGCACAATCACCCACGTATTTTTTACCATCAAAAGAGATAAAACCGAAGGTGCTCATCGCAGTCACACTGAGTGCTGCCGAAGAAATAAATTGTCTCCTTTTCATGATTATCTTAGTTCAGTTAAGTCAGAAAAATTAAAGCAATTGGTTTCTATTCTTGAGTTTGAAATAGTTAAGAACGTAATAAATGACAACCAGAATCCCGATAAATATAGAAATTCCTTGAATCTCCGTGGCCTGTAATTGTGAAAAAACCCAGCCCAAAGCGACCAAAGTAATCGAGCCTATCAAATATCCTCCTTTAACCTTGAAGACGTCTCCTCCTGATCGCTTATCGATTATTCTTAATTTGAAGAAGGCTAGGATTGCCCCAAAATAAAGAACCAAACTAGCTCCTGTCACCAAAATCAATAAATATTGAAAGCTGCCTGACGCTGCAAAAGCAAAGCCCAAAATTCCTAAAAATACAATGGCTAAATATGGTGTATTGTACCTGGGATGAATTTTTGCTAGGATTTTAGGCATCAGACCATCTTGTGCTCCAGCAAATAAAACTCGGGGTAGAAGTGTAAAAATTGAGCTGAGCGTACTCCAAACTGCGATGAATGAAAGAAGCAATATTGAAAGAAAACCAAATTCTCCAAACAGTTCTTTGGCCAATTCAGCCAAAGGAGCTTCCTGATTTGTAAGTAATAAATTCCCGAGTACACCTTGAACCGCCAGATGAATAGCCACAAATGCAAAAACCACTAACGCAATTCCTGCGACAAACCCTATTGGCCCGGTCCTCGTGGGGTTTTTTAATTCTCCACCTACAGAAATAGATAATTCACAACCCAAAAAGGCAAAAACCAGGAGTATGGATGCTTCCCCTACTTTATTGAACTCAGGAAAACCTTCCCAAGAAATGTTGGCAAGGTCTACTTGAGTTAGTCCAACTGCAACTAATGCCATCAAGCAGATTACTTTGGTCCAAGTCAACACTTTGATGAAGACCATGCTGTCTTTGATTCCTTTGATATTGAGATAGCAGCTTAGAAAAGTGATGACTGCGAAAAAAGTAAGTCTCGCCCATGTCTCTAAGAAAATGGGAAAATAGGTGCCGGCAATATCTGCCAGTGCATTCATCAGTGCCCCACACACTAGTACCCCTACTCCAAACCAGTAGAGAACATTGGCAATGAAACCAGCCAGAGGTCCAAATGCTCTATCAATATACACATACAAGCCTCCGGTATCTGACACCCTACTGCTCAATTCTCCAAAGCAAAGCCCCAAAAACAAGAAGATAAGTCCACAGAAAACGTAGGCTAAAATACTGCCATGACCTAAAATCACATAGACCAAAGCCGGCAGTAGAAATATCCCGCTTCCGATGGAAATACTCAACACATTAGTGATTACATCCCAGACGCCTAGTTCTCGGCTGAGATGGTTTTTTTTAACTTTGCTCATTTATTCGGTTTTAGATTTAATAATTAATAACCTCTGTCCACAGCAGCACCGCGGGCTGAATCGCCAGTTCCTGCGAACACTCCAGACCTCGTATACTTGGTGATTTTCATCCCGCGAAATCTACGGATCAGAGATATGTTCAAGACCAAAAAGATTGATGAGTTCGAGCTTGACGAAAGTTTTTCCCCGTTTTATGAATTTCATTTTAATGACTTTTCGGAGTTATGTAGGTTGCCATATTTAATGCTGATTTGCTTTATCAAATCTCTCCCAAAATCCTTCGATAAAAACCCTTTCATAATTATAAACTAATATTTTGCTTTTGATCGGAACGTATAACGTGACGAATACTCACTTTTATTTTTTTATTTTTTTGGTATTAATCGCCTTCACCAAGAAGTAAACTACTGACAGGGCAATAAAGAATATGACCATCCCAGTTTTTTGGTATCCATTCAGATTGGAAAGGAAAAAAAGAATAATCGCCGCCGACAGAATCGGAACCGTATAGCCAAATGGAATTTTGAAATCTCCAGACTTAAATTGTTGTTTCTTTCTTAGCCAGATTACTGAAAGGGAAACCCCAAAATACACCAAGAGCATACTCGCCGAAGCTATAATAGCCAGTTGGCGAAAACCCCCTATTGCGGCTAGCGTAAAACCAAGGCCTGCATAAAGCAAAATTGCCAAATACGGTGTTTTAAATCGAGGATGGATAGCTGCCAATTTATCTATTGGGATGATCCGATCACTTGCCAAGCCAAAAATAACTCTTGGCAGATTCAAAATCTCTCCACTCAACATGCCGAACATTGAAACTCCGGCACCCACCAACAATACAGTATATCCGATCGGTCCGAAAACAATGTTAGCCACTGCCGCCAGTGGAGCTTCTTTATATCCTGATAATTGATCTCCCAGAACTCCCTGAGCAATGGTTTGAATAAGAATGTAGAGTATTAAGACGAACAGAATTCCGAAGAAAATTGCCTTTGGGACAGTCTTTTGGGGATCCTTGATCTCTCCCCCAACTGTGAGCCCTACATCCCCACCTTGAAAGGCAAAAAACAAAATCAGGCACGCTTGACCAAATTGACTGAAGGAAGGTGTTGTCTCCCAGTACAAATTAGAAAACGAAACATCTTTCCAACTAAAAAAAATCAACAGTAAGATTGGGGTGAGTTTTGCGACAGTATTTATTTTGACGAGTCCGATTCCTTGTTTTACACCAATAACATTGAGGAATGCCAAGCTTGAAAACAGGACGAACAACAGGAGGAATCTGTTTACCGGAGCGGTAAAAACAGGGAATGCCAATCCGATTAATTCTACCAAGGCATTGGCTACTGCCGCATCAGAAAAAACGCTGCCGGTGACCATAAATATTGCTGTCAGAAATCCTGGATAAGGACCAAAGGCAGTTTCCACATAGGCATATGCTCCTCCTGATCGGGTGACTTTACTGCCTGCCTCTGCAAAGCAAAGCATTACTAAAGCGATCAAAAATCCACAAAATAGGTACACAATGATCCCTGAAGATCCCATGATCTCAGCCACAATTGCCGGTAGGACAAAGATCCCCGCACCAACAATAATATTGACGATGTTAGCCGAGAGCCCCCAAACACCAATTTCTCTTTTTAAACCCGTTTCTTTTACTTCACTCATTGCAGTAGTTTATTCTAAAATTCTAATTTGTATATGAGGCATTACACCATAAGCTTATTTCTTCACTTTTGGGATGGAAGACTCGCCGACACGAGGCAGGCCGAAACATTCAATTATACTTCAAAATCCTTAATATCTCATGAAATAAACTTAAGGTGTAGCTATCCGGATGAGACCAATTGTATTTTACTTTTTTGTGATTTATAGCAAGAAAGTGGATAATCATAAATTTAGTATCCTCTCGCCGCGCCGTCCTCACTTGCCGAATCGGCAGCTCCTACAAATACTCCAAGCTTCGCATCATAGGTGATTCCCATCAATACTCCGATAGTAGTTGTAGGCCGAAGTGTATGGCCCATTTTTTCCAGTGCATCACGTGTATCAGGTGAAAGTAAGTTTCGCTCATAAAGAATCTGATCGGGAAGCCACTGATGGTGAATTTTCATCGCTTCGATCGCACGGTCTATCCGCATGTCATAAGCTAGAACGCTCAAGACTGTTTGAAAAACGGTATTGATGATCGTCCTTCCCCCCGGACTTCCGATGACTAAGTAGGGCTTACCATCTTTCGCTACAATTGTCGGTGTCATACTGGACAGCATGCGTTTTCCAGGCGCCACCAAGTTAGGATCAGAGCCGATTTGGCCGCTATTGTTGGTGACGCCGGGAACAGGGTTAAAATCTCCCATTTCATTATTAAAGATGAAGCCAAGTTTGGAAGATCCCATTCCTGCTCCATAGCTATTCTCCAACGTATAGGTAAGTGAAATTGCATTTCCATCTTTATCTATCACTGAAAAATGGGTGGTATGATCACCTCCATAAAGTTGACCGTATTTGGAAGAATCACTTTTTGATGCCTTAGTCATGTCAAGGTTTTCAAATCTTTGCTTCGCAAATTCCTTTGAGATCAATCGATCAATAGGCATATCAGCATTAAAATCTGGATCTCCTAAAAATTCAGCACGGTCTGCAAAAGCTCTTCGCATTGCTTCAGCTACTAGGTGCACATAGGCAGTGGAGTTAAATTCAATCTTAGCGATATCTGCCACCTCCATCATATTCATCATCTCGATCAAAGCAACGCCACCCGAACTTGGAGGAGGCATGGAAAAGATCTCATATCCTTTGAAAGTGGATTTCAACGGAGCTCGTTCTACTGCTTCATAGCTTGCTAAATCTTCTTGGGTGATGATTCCCCCATTCGCCTTCATATAAGATTCGATCTCGGCGGCTACTGCTCCTTTGTAAAAGCCATCTCTGCCCTGATCTCGTATCGCTTCCAAAGTCTTGGCAAGGGCGGGTTGCTTCCAGAGCTCTCCGGGAGCAACTACTTCTCCATTTGCCCCGCGAAAGAAGTTCTGCATGATGTCGTAGGAAGCATCCATTTTGGATCGCTGAACTGCCACATTATAGAAACCCCAAGACATTAGAAAGCCGCTTTTCGCTTGATCGATTGCAGGTTGGACCAGTTCCGCCCAAGGTAATTTCCCGTATTTTTGATGAGCTTGATGGAGACCAGCTACTGTCCCCGGTACACCCACAGAGAGCAGTCCTTTGTGATTGGAATTATCTCTGATCTTTCCATTTTCATCCAAAAACATGGTGGGACTTGCTGCCGCTGGTGCTTTTTCCCGAAAATCAAAGGTGGTCACAGCACCGTCTGACTTCATGAAAACGATAAAACCTCCTCCGCCAATATTGCCAGCCTCGGGATGTGTCACCGCCAGCGATAAAGCTGTAGCCACCGTCGCATCAATGGCATTTCCCCCTTTTTTCAAAATGGCAATTCCAACTTCCGAGCTTAAATAATGGTCAGAAACCACCATTCCATTTTTGCCATAGGTCTGGGCATCTGCCGACAAGTTGGCTCCGAAAAATAGTAGTAATAAAAGAGAGAGGCTGTTGAATAGTGTAAATTTTAGCTTCATTACCTATGGAATTTTATTTTGAATCAGTTGTTTTTGGTGTCGGAAAAATTACCCCAACTTTTTGAGTCCAATTGCGCCATTCAATGAGCATTTCTTGGTATTTCTCAGGGTTTGATTTGCTTAGGTCCTTTTGCTCTCCAAGGTCTGCAGAAAGATTATAAAGCTGGAAATTATCGATGGCAAATGGCTTTTCCGTGTTTGTGATTTTCCATTTTCCTTTGCGCAGCATCGCCATACCGCTATGTTCAAATCCGAAAACGTAGTCATCCTCGTGGATTGATTTTATCCTTCCTTCCAAGACAGGTACTAAAGATGCCCCGAGCAAGGGTTGAATTGGTTTACCGTTCCATTCTTTTGGATAAGCTGTATCGGTCAATTCATAGATTGTAGGAGCTAAATCCAGCACGGTGAAAAAGGAGTCGTTGACGGAATTTTGAGCGTTGACCCCAGGTCCTGACACAATCATAGGCACCGTCATACCTCCTTCGGTACTAAAACTTTTGTAATATTTGAAAGGTGCACTACTGGCCTCAGCCCACTGTGGACCATAAGAAATGAAGGAATTGGGTTTGCCCATATCGTCGTATGAATCTGTGAAGTTAGCCTGAAGAAGCTCTTTGAAGCCATCCCGACAATAAAAATCTTCGCCTGCGGCGCCATTGTCGGACAAAAATATGATCAAGGTGTGCTCATACTCGCCGATCTCTTTGAGGTAGTTGATCAGACGGCCGATATTATAATCCAGATTATCCACCATTCCGGCATAGAGTTCCATCTTACGCGCTTCCTTTTCTTGCTCCTCCGGAGAAAGGGAACTCCACGGCTTGATGTCTGGGTGGGAAGATGGGAGGATGGCATTTTCGGAGATCATTCCTGCTTTTTTTAGACTTTCGAAGCGTTTTACCTTAAGTTTTTCGTAGCCTTCATCGTATTGCCTTCGTACTTCCTCCAAAACTTTTCACTCACTTGAAGCGGCCAATGAGGAGAGGTGTAAGCAGCATAAGTGAAAAAAGGCTTACCATCTCCTTGGTCACTTTTAATATATTCGATAAGCTTATCTGTGTAGAAATCTGTAGAATAGGCTCCTTTAGGCCATTCCGATTCTTCACCATTCTCACGATAAATAGAGGTGAGAACTTGAGAAAGGACGCCAAGATTATTGTAATGATTGGCTCCACCTTCGGGAGTATTATAAGATTTTGCAATCCACATTGCGAAGGGTCATGTTGGATTTTTAGTCCCAAATGCCATTTGCCAACCATATAGGTATGATAGCTTTTGCTTTGCAAAAGCTCAGGAATCGTCGCAATCCGATCTGATAGATAGCCTTCGTAGCCGGCGACTTCACTGTATACACTTTGCACACCCATACCTGCGATGTGATTGTCGTTGCCGGTGAGAAACATGGCCCGACTCACTGCACAACTCACTCCAGCATGGAATCTGCTGAAGCGAATTCCATTTTTAGCCAATTCATCTAGATTTGGAGTCTCGATATCTCCACCAAAACTTCCCAAATCCGCATAACCCAGATCATCGGCAACGATGAGGAGAATGTTTAGATTTTTGGGGGTTTCTATTCATATTTTCTACCCAGATATTGTCTCTAATAGGACAATCACATGAACATAACACAGCTAAATTTGGTACAATGAAAAGCCTCGTAGAGGCTATATATAGGTAGAAAAACAATCGCAAAACCAAACCCCCCTGTGCCGTAGGTACAGCATCTAGAAATGATTCATATTCCGTACCTGACGGCACGGTTCGATAAAACATCATTCATATTTTCTACCCAGATATTGTCCCTAACGGGACAATCACATGAACATAACACAGCTAAATTTGGTACAATGAAAAGCCTCGTAGAGGCTATATGGGTAGAAAAACAATGCAAAACGACCCATCTGTGCCATAGGTACAGCATCTGAATAATTCATATTACGTACCTAACGGCACGGTTCGATAAAACATCATTCATATTTTCTACCCAGAGATTGTCCCTAATGGGACAATTTGATGAACCGCCAGTCTGATCGGAAGAGCCTCGTAGAGGCTATATATGGGTAGAAAAAAACAAATTCAAAACCAACCCCCTGTGCCGTAGGTACAGCATCTATTCAATAGGTTTAAACAAATATTTCTCATCGTAATCAATTTCATGCACCTTTAACATCTCTACATATTCATCTAAAAATTTAATTTCCCGGTGATGATTTTCTTGATTCTGAATGTATTTAATAACTCTAGGCACGTCTGATTTTGTGTAAGAAAAAGCCCCATACCCCTCTTGCCAATTGAATTTTTTCAGAGTGAATTTTTGATCATTGATCCAATTTGTGGATTCTTGCTTGACTACCTTAACTAGCTCAGCTAATGCTTGGGTAGGTCGGAGCCCAATCAATATGTGAATGTGATCGGGCATGCTGTTGATCTGAAGCATTTTATGATCTTTATTTTGGATAATACCTGTCATGTACTTGTACATTTCGTCCTTCCAAGAGTCTTTAATTAAGCTCGCTCTATTCTGAACTGCGAATACTAATTGAATATGAATTTGTGTGTATGTGTTTGCCATTAAGGAAATTAGATATAAAATCTCAATTCCCATCTGATACCCAAAAACATTAATTTAGGATGTTTATAGGCTCTCCGAATAATTAAAATATTGTGCTATCCCGTCTACTTGGTAATATTTCATATTCCGTACCTGACGGCACGGTTCGATAAAACATCATTCATATTTTCTACCCAGATATTGTCCCTAACGGGACAATCACATGAACATAACACAGCTAAATTTGGTACAATGAAAAGCCTCGTAGAGGCTATATGGGTAGAAAAACAATGCAAAAACGACCCATCTGTGCCATAGGTACAGCATCTGAATAATTCATATTCCGTGCCTGATGGCACGATTTTATACGAATACAATCCTAAATTCTACCCAGATATTGTCCCTAATGGGACAATCACAAAAATATAGCTCAGCTAATTTAACAAGATGAAGAGCCTCGTAAAGGCTTTATATGGGTAGATGATAATGTGAAATCTAACCCATCTGTGCCGTAGGTACAGCATCTGAATAATTCATATTCCGTGCCTGATGGCACGATTTTATACGAATACAATCCTAAATTCTACCCAGATATTGTCCCTGACGGGACAATTTGATGAACCGCCAATCCGATCAGAAAACCTCGCTACAGAAAGATTAATTGAGAGGTGATGCCCTTCAAATTTTAACCCCCAAATAGCATCTTTCGCTGGGTCTCCCCAAACTGCAAAAAAGTAATTGCCGTAGTCCCAATCTAGCTTCCGTACCATCTTAATGGTGTTCTCATTGATTTTACCTTTTTGATAACCTATCTCAAAAATCTCATGTAGGATATCATCCAACTACAAAATTGCGAAAGTATTCAAATAGCCCTGTGAACTTAACATAGTGGTGAGGAGCGGATGAAATTTGAGTTTACTCTCATCGGAAAAATCTCCAAATCTAGCCCCCGCTGGAGGCACCATCGCAATCGGCAGATTATTCCATTTCGTTTGAATCGAATCTTGGAATCCAAGCATCGCCTTGGATTGTATCTCTTTATCAAAAATCTCGATTAACGCAAGTGTGGATTTTTGAAGGTCTTTGACAGACTAAGCAAACCCAAATAAAGAACAGAGAAAGAAAAGTTAATACAAAATAATATTTCATTAAAGTGTCAGAATATGGAGGAAAATTTCAACTTCAATCTGAGCAAAATTTGAATTTTTTTTTTTTATGTGTATCCTCATAGGTGCACGTTCCCGTCAAAAATGAAATATTGATTTGGGATTGGATCGAATTCCCCCTTTCTCAAAGGGGGCAAGGGGGATTTTAGGAAGCAAATCTGTTTTAAATTTGGCTACGTGCAAGTAAGCGGATACACATATTATTTTTATCAGGATCATCAATACAAACGCTATGGCCGCGCGATGTTTGAGTTTGAGGGAAAAGGATAAAAATTGGTAACCTAGCTAATTGAAAAACTTTGTTTTAGCAAATTCATGAAAAAGGAAAGCTTATCTACTTCAAAAGGCACACGTAAACTCCAATTTCCGGCTTCATTTGAAGAAATGGAGCTTGACCAGCTAACTTATAATTTGAGTCTGAGTCCCGAGGAAAGGTTTTTGGCCCACAAGAAATTAGCAATGAAAGTTTGCGCGAAAGAATTGAGCGAAAAGAAGCCCGCTCCGCGTGTTTTGATCTTTAAGTAGAAGAGATGAATATTTTTATGTATATCCGCTTTTCTGCCAGTAAGAGACATACGAAGAATAGAATTTGTTTGAAACTTTCAATGAACGCCGCATCGGTCATCAGTCATCTCCGCCTGTCTTTCGGGCAGGGGTCTTTTGTCCTTTTAATCAGAGAAAATAAGGCTACTGGAATCATTCCGTATAATCATAATATTTTTTTTTGAAGAGCCATTTAAATTGTTAACGCTCTAACTCTCCTTTTCGCTTCTGATCCAAGTATTCATAATGACTATTGTCAGCACTGCTTCGCACCATCTTACTTTCAGGCAAAGGCCCTAATTGTTTTACTGCCAAATCCATCGCCCGCATCATTTGAGCAACTTTCTCAGGGTTTGCTTTTGCAAGATTGGTCGTTTCTCCCGGATCATTTTTGAGGTTAAAAAGTAAGGTGTCATGTGCTATTACAGCTTTCATTCCCCTACTTCCAGCGAAGCCTCCATAAGGTCGCTTGATCTTCCAATCTCCTTCTCGAAAGCCTCGCTGATCTGAGAGCATGTAGTATAGAAAAGTGTCTCCTTGGCGATTGCCATTTTCAAAGAGAACAGCCGATAGGTCTTTTCCATCAATTTCCCGATCAGAAGGAATTTCCGCCCCAACCAGTTTGCAAAATGTCGGAAACCAATCCATTTGCGTAGCCAACTCCTCATAAACTTGGCCTGGAGCAATTTTCCCTTTCCACATGACCACGGTAGGCACTCTCACCCCGCCTTCGAACGTATATTGCTTTCCCTCTCTGAGTTCGCCAGCCGACCCTCCATGATCTTCCATCACCAGCCAAGGGCCATTGTCAGATGAGAAGACGATCAAGGTATTTTCCAAAACCCCGTTCTCTTCCAACTTCTTTAAAACCTGACCTACACTCCAATCAATCTCCTGAATCACATCTCCATATAGACCGCGTTCAGATTTTCCCTGAAATTCGGGCGAAGCATAAATCGGGACGTGGGGTTGATTATGTGCGAGGTAAAGCAAAAAGGGCGAATCCGCAGCTTTATCGATAAATGCTAAAGCTTCTTCTGTGTATTTCTGTGTGGTATAGGTTTGATCGACTTCAAAGCTTTCGACTTCATTATCCCGCAAATAGACCACCGAGGCCATGTCATTGGAGTAGGGAATCCCAAAATATTGATCGAAGCCTTGATTGAGTGGAAGGAATCGCTCGAGGTGTCCAAGGTGCCATTTGCCAACGGCAGCAGTTTGATAGCCTTTCTCTTTCAGGATTTCTGCAAACGTGATTTCCTCCGGATCCATACCGGTAAAGCTTTCTGGGAAAAATACTGCATTAATTCCCATCCGCTGCGGCATTCTACCCGTCAAAAGACCTGCTCGAGAAGGACTACAAACAGGTGAAGCGGAAAGAAAGGAGGTGAATTTGATTCCTTCATTTGCGATTCGGTCAATATTGGGAGTCTTGATATCCGTGGCCCCAAAGGCTCCAATATCACCGTAGCCCAAATCATCCGTAAAGA
>Ga0222709_1000153_pt1 | contig 23667 bp, 24 predicted proteins | sample AntAcemetage1692_FD_179822 | JGI IMG/M metagenome (GOLD analysis project Ga0222709, IMG submission 179822) | Saline water microbial communities from Ace Lake, Antarctica - #1692 | ecosystem: Environmental > Aquatic > Non-marine Saline and Alkaline > Saline | place: Antarctica: Ace Lake...
ATGGCTCAATTTCAGGCGAAGGTTGTTCCGGGATGTAGAAAAAACAATATTATCGGCAGAAGCGATGTTACAAATAGCCTTTATCTCCTTTATTGTCAATAAACTATAAATCCAAAACATACTCTAAAAGCTTCGCTCTTCATAGTTTTGCAATGTTAAAACAAAACTAATTATGAAAAAGCTACTTTTATTATTACCCGTTATTCTCATTTTAAGTACGCACTTGCTTTCCGCCCAAAAGCGAAAGAAAAGCGAAGCTCCTTATCACAAATTCTTTGTAGGAAGCACGGCATTTATGCTGCTGAATCTGAACACCAAAGATAATAATCCACCCGCCTTCTATCAAGTTAATTTGGGTTACCGCATAACACCAAAAGACGTAGTTTCTATTGAAGCAAAAACGTGGACGTATCGCTGGCCGATTGGCATTCCGATTGAAGATTCTTTTGAAGCTGAAGGCGAGGGTTTCCCAGGGAAAGTGCAGTCTCATGGCGTTGCAATTGCTTACCAGCGTTTTCTTTGGAAAGGATTATACACCGCTGTTCACGCAATGAATACATCCCAAAAATATTACGACGAAGATAACATCAAAATTCAAAACGGCTACCAGTTATTTATGACGTATCGGTTAGGCTATCACATTCCATTATTCAATAATCGCTTTTTTATTGAGCCAAGTATTGCCCTGACACACCGCCCCATCGAAACAAACCAACCGGAGAGTTTTAAGGTAATAAATGATAAATGGCCAAATACTTTCTTTCCCGAACCAGGTTTACATTTCGGGGTGAAGTTTTGATAAACAGATTGGAGATGCAAGATTGCAGAATTTCGGTTATTACATCTTAGTTGCCCACAATTAATGGATTTTCACAAAATGTTGAATTTTTCAATGCAGGTGGGTTTTTCTCAATTGGAACACAGTTAAACAGAACTGCATCCATAACCTTATTCGATGTAAATCAAGATGGAAGTTTAGATGCCCTTGTTGCCAACGGAAGACATTGGGCAGAACAAAATTATATTTATTTCAGCGACGGAAATGGAGGTTTTAAAGTAACCCAACCTATTGGGAAATTTCTTGACGCATCTTATTCCGTAAAAAGTGTAGACTTCAACAATGACGGATTTATGGATATAGCAGTAGCTAACGACAATATTCCAAATAAAATTTATTTTAGTTCGGCAAATGACCAATTTGACAAAGGAATTTCTTTTGGTTCAATATCACCTTCACGAAATCTTGAAATTGCGGATATTGATAATGATGGAGATTATGACCTAATAATCTCGAATAGAAAAGCCGTAAACGAAATCTGTCTCAACGACGGATTGGGAAATTTTGAAAAAATTACCACTTTTGGAGCCGATACCGACCAAACAATTCAAACAAAAATCGTAGATATAAACAAAGACGGGTTTTTGGACTTACTTACAGCAGAAAGGCAGAACACAAATAAAATCTATCTAAATGACGGAAAACAGAATTTTTAAAAAGCGATAGAATTTGGCAATGGAAAGGATAAAACTCGCTCTATTGACGTCGGAGATTTTGATAATGACGGATTTTTGGATATTGTAGCAGGAAATTTAGGTTCAATAAATAGCATTTATTTTGGCGACAAAGATTTGAATTTTAAACGAGTTTTCGATTTCAAAACAGAACGTCAGACTTCGTCGATTAAAGTAGCTGACTTAAATCAGGATGGATATTTAGACATAGTTGAGGGAAATTCAGAAGAACGGAATTATGTTCATTTAGGTCAGAAAAATGGAATGTTTATAGAAATTGGTTTGAGAGAAGACTTAAAAGACGATACTTATAACATAGAAATAGGGGATTTAAATAATGACGGACTTCCAGATATAGTAGAATCAAATTCTGGAACTTTGAACTTGTATTACAGAACTCAGAAAAAAAACTTTGGGCAACAACGTTTACAAATTATCACTTGGGCTTTGCCCATTTGGAAAATTCATGGATTTCCCAAAGTTATTTTATATTTGGAGAAGTTCATGCTAAAACACGCCACAGCTCATATACAAACACGGTCTCTTATCTATAATTTTCTACCCTATTTCCAATGAACACAAAAAACAAGCTTTCAACCCTCTGGGTAGCCGTGCTTTTTAATATGCTATTCGCTGATGTTTTTTCAATTATAGTTGAACTCGTGGAAGGCGGGATGCTCGATATTCCGGGCGATGTAAAAACCATCATGGCAGTGGCGGCAATTATGACTAACGTGCCAATTTTGATGATTTATTTTTCAAGAGCGTTGCCATACAAAAGTAACCGAATAACCAATATCGTTGCCGGAATTTTTACCATTATCTACATAATTGGCGGCGGAAGTCTTGTTCCCCACTACATTATTATTGCCAGTATTGAAGTAGTTTTATTACTCATTATCATGGCGAATGCGTGGCGGTGGAAGGAATAATAGGCTATGGCTATACCAGAAAAAACGCATAACTTTAGATTAATTAGAGTTTAAAATCTAAAATTGAACGGAATGGGCGGTGACTGGAAAGAAATGTTTTTAGGTGTAGAAACTAATGATTTTACTTTAGTGAGATATTACCTCGATCGAGATATTGACGTAAATTATCAACATCCCGAATTTCTGACAAGTGCCCTGATTGAAAGTATCGCACGAAATCATATTGAAATGATGGAATTTTTGCTGGAACGCGGAGCCGATCCTACTATTAAAGAAGCACTTTCTAATAAACTCCCGATGCAAATTGCCAAAGAACTTAGAAGGAAAGAAGCGGTAGAGCTGTTGAATAAATATATGAATACAAATGAAACGCTTGAGGCGGAACACATTAGTTTTTTATCAAAAATCGTTTCATTTTTTAAATTCTAAAGTACTCAAAAGTCCACTTTAAAATATATGGCTGCCCCCAACAAAGATTCAAAATTTCCACTGCCCAATTACGACCGTTTGTGTTTTCTAAAAAACGTCGTTAAAAACCCAAATATCATTGTGGGTGATTATACGTATTACGATGACTTTGAAAACGTGGGCAACTTTGAAAAGAACGTAAAATATCACTTCGACTTTGTCGGCGACAAACTCATAATTGGCAAGTTTTGCATGATAGCTTCTGACGTAAAGTTTATTATGAACGGAGCAAATCACCTCAGCAAATCAATTAGCTCGTACCCGTTTGCTATTTTCGGGGAAGATTGGCAAGGTGCGATGGACGGAAAAAGTTACCCGACTAAAGGTGATACGATAATTGGAAATGATGTTTGGATTGGGCACAACGCTACTATTATGCCAGGTGTAAATATTGGCGACGGGGCAATTATTGCAACCAATGCTACCATCACTAAAAATGTAGAACCATACAGTATTGTGGGAGGAAATCCCATCCAAGAAATCAGGAAACGGTTTTCAACCGAAACGATTGACAAGCTCTTAAAGCTTAAATGGTGGGATTGGGAAATTGAAAAAATAACGGCGAATATTCATCACTTAACAGGTGATAAAATAGACGTTTTTTTACAAAGCAATAGCAACCATTAACTGATCTGAAGATTTCAAACCGCAAGTCGCTCTTCCAATAACTCAGGATTCCGTACGATTTTCTTAATACTTTTGAAAAGAAGGCCACCGTGTGAAGCGTCCAGAACGCGGTGATCAATAGCAATACCAAGTTTCATAATTGTTCTTGGTACTATTTCTCCGTTCACAACCCAAGGCTTTTCCTGAATCCCGCCTAAAATAAGCACAAACGCTAAATTAGCCGACGGGAGCATTGCCGGATAACCAATATCAAGCCCTAAGCTTCCAATATTTGAAATGATAAATGCCCCGAAATCATTCGGATTTATTCCTGGTAGCTTAATTCCTAAATTGATGGTGAGAAACATCGCAAAGCGATAGAGCCAACTTCTAAATGGCCACGGTATTCCGGCTACGACATTTTTCAGTTTCTGACTTTCGTCATTTTGTTGGCGGGCAGCTTTTACCTTCTCAGATAACGTATTCACGGCTTCCTCAAGCGTCAATTCATCTACTCTTTCGAGTTTCACGCCCCCCATTTGTGCACCCTTGAGTAAAACGCTTACGGTTACATCAATTTGGTTGTGAGAAACCACTTCTCCTCGGCGAATATACGTATTCATTGCCGGAATTTCGGATTTAACCGCCCGTGCCGTTGCCAACGTAATAATGTGCGTTGGCGTAACTTTCAGACCATTTTCGCGTTTTTGGGCGATGTATTTATTGAGATCAGTAATATCAATTTCTACCGAACCAAAAATCTTGGAGTCGGAAGGTTTCTTATAAATTGTAGAAGCTACTTTACGCCAAGGTGAGTTAAGATTTTTCATTATAAACGTTTACAGTACCAGACATTAGATTTATCTGACTTTCACGAAAACGTGTGTAACATTCCTTTTTCCAGCCATCGCCGGGCGTTCGTCCACCTCAATCGCCTTTATTGCTTTCAGGAAAGGCACCAGTTTTTTGAATCCGTAAATACGCGGATCAAAATTAGGTTGCTTTTTATTAATCAGATTTCCCAACTCACCCACAAATGCCCAACCGTCGTCGTCCGCAATATCGTTGATGCTGTCTTTGAAGAGTTTAACCAATTTACGGTCAATCTTCTCTACGGCTCTTTTAGGTTTCGCGGTCGTAACAGGACTTTTCGATTTTGTTTCTGTATCAGAATCAGAGGATTTTGCGTCCTCTTCAGCTTCATCGTCGTCTCTTCCCAATATCTCTATGTAGATAAACTTATCGCACGCCGAAATAAAAGCCGTCGGGGTTTTCTTCTCTCCTATTCCGAATACCTTCATTCCTGCTTCCCGCAAGCGAGTTGCCAGACGAGTGAAGTCACTATCGCTCGAAATAATGCAAAAGCCATCTACTCGACTGGTGTACAAAATATCCATTGCGTCAATAATCAGGGCTGAGTCTGACGCATTTTTCCCTTTGGTGTAACTGTATTGCTGAATAGGCGTAATAGCGTGTTCCAACAGTACGTTTTTCCAGCCATTAGCCCGTGAGCTAGTCCAGTCGCCGTAAATGCGTTTGAAGGTAGGCACACCGTACTTGGCTATCTCTTCGAGCATTGCTTGAACGTGCACGTGGGATATGTTATCAGCGTCTATTAAAACCGCCAGTCGTAAGTCTTTAGTATTTTCCATAAAAAAAGAGCAGTGTATCGCTGCTCTTCAAAGGTAGTACTTTTTTAATTGTTGGAAAATTTAGGAATTAGGGGATTCCAAAATTCTTACAACTTGCCAACGCCTACCCTCAACTTATTATTACAGCAGTACCGCTAGCTGCCACCATAATCATGCCGCCGCCGTCTCCGAGAGTTTCGTAATCAAGGTCAACGCCCACGATGGCATTTGCCCCCACACTTTCAGCACGTTCCATCATTTCACGAAGTGAGGTATCTTTAGCTTCCCGCAATACTTTCTCGTACGAACCAGACCGCCCGCCGACAATATCACGGATTCCCGCAAAGAAGTCTTTGAAAATATTGGCTCCGATAATAGTTTCTCCAGTTACAATTCCTTTGTAATCTAAAATAGTTTTTCCTTCGATACTGGGGGTGGTTGTTACAATCATGATTTATGTTTCTCGTTTTAGTTTTCACTAATTTAACGCAAAAGAAGTGTTCCCGCTACCAGAATTTTATGGTATGAGATGCAGGAATGATAAGCGGCGAAAATCAATTACTGGCAATCGCTTTTTAAAGCTACCAGATTACTTACTACCGTCGTCTTTATCGATGAACAGTTGGTGATTAACGGGTAGGTCATGCCTTTTGAACCTGCACGTAGAAAAGACAATCAGTAATGGTTTAAACATGGCGTTATTGTGTTTATCTATCTTACTGAGATACAAGAGCCTCGCTTAGTGTTTATCGTTTATTTATGAAACGGTCAAACGCAAAAACCCCCGCCATAAAACATGACGGGGATTTTGAACTATGACTTCAAAGCGAATAAAAGCTAACTCTTTCCCGATAGCTATCGAGACTGTGACAGCCGAAAGAATTACTCAGCTTTCGCCTCTTCTGCCACTCTAACAGAAACTTCGTGTTTCACATCCTTGTGCAGGTCAAGCGTTGCTTTATAATCACCGACGAACTTAATGTCTTCGATAGCGATTTTCTTACGATCAACTTCAAAACCTTTGACTTGAAGAGCTTCAGCAACCTGAAGACTCGTCACACGTCCGAAGATACGACCGCTTTCGCCCGTTTTCATCGAAATGGTGATTACTGTACCTCCGATTGAAGCTGCTAATTCTTCAGCATCTTTAACCAGTTTATCAGCTTTGTGAGAAGCTTGCTTTAAGTTCTCAGCAACAATTTTTTTATTTGAAGGCGTTGCCAAAGCGGCAAAGCCTTGCGGGATCAAGTAGTTACGTCCGTACCCCGCTTTCACGTTGATGGTATCGTTTTTATAACCTAAGCCCACAATGTCTGTTTTTAATATTACTTCCATTGGATGATTTCGTTTTTAAAATTTAATTTTCGTTCGTACGGGGCTTATTTCAAGCCGTCTGCTACGTACGGTAATAAGGCTAAATGACGGGCACGTTTTACGGCAGTACCAACTTTGCGTTGGAACTTCATGCTGTTTCCGGTAATTCTACGCGGAAGAATTTTACCCTGCTCATTCAAAAACTTTAATAAGAAATCCGGGTCTTTAAAATCTACGTACTTGATGCCGTACTTCTTGAAGCGGCAATATTTTTTCTGAACGGCTTCCCTGCGTTCGATTCTTTCGTTAACTAATGACATAATTTTCGAGAATTTTGTATTGAAAATAACTTAACTTATTCGGCAGGTGCCTCTTCTTTCTTGTTCTTTACCTTCTTCATCCGACGGTCAGCGTATACTACGGCGTATTTGTCGAGTTTTACAGTAAGGAAGCGAAGTAGGCGTTCCTCGCGTTTGTAAGCGATATCCAATGCAGTAAGTAGCTCGGGAGTTGCCTTAAATTGAAATAATTGATAGTAACCAGTAGACTTGTGCTGAATGGGATACGCCAATTTACGAAGACCCCAATGTTCTTCATTCATTAGCTCGGCACCGTTGTCTATAAGCACTTGTTTGATTTTTTCAACAGTTTCTTGTATTTGAACCTCTGATAAAACAGGAGTTAAAATGAAGACTGTTTCGTATTGATTTTGAAACATGCTTGTTTGACAGTTTAAATTAAAAAATGTATTCTTTTTCCAAAATGGAGGGCAAAGGTAAGAATATTCTTTGCATTAGCAATTGTCGAGCGAACACAATAAATGACTTTACACCATTTACCGAAAAATTGATGACAAAAATTCTAAAACGTTATAAAAATCATCCAAATCAGTATTTTCAACTTTAGAAATTACCTGATAAAATAACACCCAAAACGTTCATTAACGAGACCACATGTTTTGAGAAGCATGATTTAAATTCGTGAAGGAATACACCCACCTTCCAACGTACATAACCTTCGTTTTATGACCCCAAACTTTACTTTTTTTTGTCTTGTGCTAACGGTCTATCGTCGGAATCAATCCATCATTCGCACAAGACGATTCGTCCGACCTAAAGGTGAAGTCGATGTATCTTAACAACGACCTCTTATTTGATATACCGATTGGTCTTTCACAAACTAATTGTTTCGATTTCTCCATATTTAATCAGAACAACAACTGATTTACTTTCACCGATAAAGCAATCCAAGTATGGGTACTATCCGTAGAATCCTTCCCGCAGACGACTATATTTTCATTGAAAGTGATATTAGTATTTCTAAGTTGAATATAATAACCCAGTGAAGTACACTTAAAGTCAAGGATTCACCACTACCTAATATTCAAAGAGGAAGGTTGTTCATCTGTTACTAATCCTGGAAACCTATTTTTGATTCTCTCAACAGCGGAAAGAATGGCGTTAAAGTTTACCCAAACCCCATTTCGGATTTTGTCATTGTAGAGTTCGAAAATACAAGTGCCGGGAAACCTAAAACAATCCATTTGTACATCATTGCTGGCAAGCTTATCAAAACGCATGAAAGTGTATCTGGAAAACGCTTAGAATAAAGGCAGGTTTACTGCCATCAGGGCAATACTTAATCAAATAAAAGATAGCAAAAGGCGTTGGCATCACCAGTCGGTTTGTCAAACTCTAAACCATCAAATCCCGATTTAACTTTAGTCTTTACGCTCTTTTAAAAGTGCGAGTGATTGTTTCTGCTATAACTATTCACACTTTTTTTTGTATTGAAGCTATATTCAAAAATTCGTTAGTTATATATCTTCTTTTCGGCTTCCAAAATCCACTAATTTGGTTATATATTTGTTTAGTTAGCAACCACTTAGTTGATGTACAACAACACAATCATACTTGAATGAAAACACTGGACTCCTATAATTTTTCGGGTAAAAAAGCCCTCACCCGCGTCGATTTCAACGTACCTTTAAACAATCAATACGAGATTACGGATGATACCCGTATTAAAGCTACGATTCCCACTATAAAGAAAATCCTCGCCGACGGTGGTTCATTAATATTAATGTCACACCTTGGTCGTCCGAAAGACGGACCGACGGAAAAGTATTCCCTGAAACATCTGGTTACGCCGTTATCATTAATCCTTGGACTGAAAGTAAAGTTTACCGACGACTGTATCGGTGAGGAAGCTGAAAAGGCTGCCGCTGATTTAGAACCCGGAGAAGTGCTTTTACTAGAGAATCTTCGTTTTTATAAAGAAGAAACTAAAGGCGAAGAAGGTTTCGCCAAGAAACTCGCCAAGCTTGGCGACGTTTGGGTAATGGATGCTTTCGGAACTGCCCACCGTGCTCACGCCTCCACGGCGGTTGTCGGACAATATTTTGACGATAGAATCTGCGGCTACGTGATGCAAGCTGAACTTGAAAACGCTCAGAAAGTACTTGATGAATCCCAAAGCCCGTTTACAGCTATCATGGGCGGAGCGAAGATTTCGGATAAAATACTCATTATTGAAAAATTATTAGACCGCGTTGATAATCTAATTATCGGCGGTGGTATGACTTATACATTCACGAAAGCTCAAGGCGGAAAAATCGGCGGATCGCTTTGCGAAGACGATAAGCAGGAACTTGCTCTCGAAATCTTGAAGAAAGCCAAAGAAAAAGGCGTAAATATCATTATGCCCGTTGACAATCTCATCGCAGATGGCTTCAGTAACGACGCTAACCGCAAAGTTGTAGCCACGGGTGAAATTCCTGACGGATGGGAAGGTCTTGACATTGGCCCGAAGACAATTGAGCTTTTTATTGAAACAGTAAAAAAGTCAAAAACTATTCTGTGGAATGGTCCAATGGGTGTTTTTGAATTCCCGAATTTCGCGAAAGGCACAGACGCCATCGCCGAAGCGGTGGTAAGAGCAACCGAAGAAAACAACGCGTTCTCACTTATCGGCGGCGGCGATTCCGCCTCAGCGGTGAATAACGCGGGTTACGGTGATCGCGTTTCTTACGTTTCTACCGGCGGCGGAGCATTACTCGAATACATGGAAGGGAAAATTCTTCCGGGCGTTGCCGCTTTGGAAGCATAATTCACGGCACACGTTTATTTTTAAACCTCATAGGTTTCGTTAATCAACGAATTCTGTGAGGTTTTTTATTTTAAGACTTCGAACCTTCCTTTTCCACCAATCGCAAAGCAGCGTTTTGTACCGCACTGAATTACATGAAAAGGTTCGTTGGAAGTACTTTGCCATGATTTTCCTGCGTCAGTTGATTTACTCACTCCAGAAGTTCCGACCGCAAAAAATTCGTTCTTTCCCGACTTCCAGACGGATTCTTTCAAACCGAACGGCTTTGCGACTTCGGTGAATGTCCATGTATTTCCTCCGTCGAAGGTTTGGGCAATATTCTGATATTCAGATTTATCATCCACGTAATCTCCACCCACGGCGAAGCCTCGTTTGTCATCAATAAAGTACAGTCCAAAAATCCCAGACGTACTTCCTTGCCTAAAGGGAGTTTGAGATACCTGCCAGTTTTCTCCATTATTCTCCGAAATAAAAACGCGACTTTGCGTACTGAACAAGACCCTATTTTTCACTAAAGAAATATTGGAATTACTCGCCGCAAAAGATGCTTCATCCTCTTTCATATCAGGAAATGACTCGGGTTTTATTCTTTTCCACGACTCCCCACCGTTGGTAGTTTTTAACACGTAAGGTTTCCCGCCAATCGGGTCACCAAGAACGTAGCCTATTTTCTTATTTTCGAATTTGAGGCAGTCAAGAAAAACGCCCTGCTCCGTAGTTTCAAATACAATTTTCCAGTTTTTCCCACCATCAACAGTTCTATATATTTTCGCCGCTCCAGTTTGAGCTTCTCCCGCTGACATGGCGACGACACATAATTCATCAAAAGCATGGATTTCCCGAAAATCGAGTTTCAAATCAACCGTAAAAATTTCCCAGTCTTTTGCTCCATTCACTGACCGTAAAATCGTCCCCCCCGAGCCGCCCGCCCAGATTACCTCATCATTTACCACACTCATTGACCTGAAAGAAACCGAAGTTCCTTTTATTGTACTTTGCCCTTGGCATAGCTCAGCGGCTACGACTACTAAGAATACTACTAAAAGTGCGTTTTTTATCAGTTGTTTCGCCTTATTTCTCATATAGTTAATAACTTTGTAGAGTGAATTTACCGAAGGTACATATTTTCCTACTAATTGCGTTGCTGACATTCCCACTTTGGGGTTGGTCTCAGCAAACCGAAGCTACTATTTCTTACGGAAATACAACCGTAGAATTAGGCGAAAAATTTACGATTAAAGTAATTATTCGAGCGAAGGATTATGATGTTTCCAATTTTCCAGAAATTGAGGGATTTACGAAAGGTGGTCGATCAGTGGCACACGCTTCTTTCCGCAAAAACGGCTCGAAAGGAATCGAACACACAATTACGCAAAACTATATTCCCAAGAAGGCTGGGACATTCAAGCTTTCCCCAACAGTAATTACGATAAATGATCAGGAGCGTAATTTACTAGGTGAAATCATTAGCGTGTCTTCCAAAAAGAAATATGAGGAATACACCGCTGATTCTCTTCGAGCAGACATCGTGAATATTGACAAAAAAGAAGACGCTCAGTTGTTTTTAAATACGTTTAAAGATTCTGTTTTCGTGGGACAAGGTTTCAGAGTTACAGTTGGTTTTTACGTGTCAGATTTGAATACGGTGGGTTGGGATTTTCCCGCAGACTTAAACGGTCAAGTTGAAGCAATCGCTCAGGCAATTAAACCAGGAAATTGCTTAGAAAGCCGGAAGGAAATAACCAGTATAACTCCCCAGCGAACACAAGTCAACGGCAGGGGTTACGCTCAATATACTGTCTTTGAAGCAATATATTATCCATTGAATACCAAGTCAATTACATTCAAGCCCGTTTTTTTGGCAATGATTAAAACTGGAACCGATGCTAAAAACAACGCCAAACGCACATTTAGCACTAAATCAAGGAACTTAGGCGTAAAACCTCTTCCAGAACATCCCTTGAAAGACAAAGTACCCGTTGGGAATTTTTATCTGCGGGAATGGCTTACTAAAGGTGATACAGAAACGGGGGTCAGTGTACCGTATGAGTTTAGGGTTATTGGCGAAGGAAATTTTGCAACGGTAAATTTACCAACTCCCGAAAACGATGCTCGATTCGATTTTTATCCATCTGGTGTAACAAACAGTATTAAGGAAGGACGTCTAAGTGGCAACAGAGTATTTAAGTACATGATTTTCCCAAAAGATTCAGGCAAGATTGCTTTGAATGACTATTTCAAATTCATATTCTTTAACGTCAACAAAGCCGCCTACGATACCCTTTCTTCAGACGTTACTTTAAGCGTTTCGGGAGATAAGATTACCTCAACAAGCCGCAAAAAGAACGACATATACGCCGGATTAGAAGGTATCAACTCAGGGGATATTCCGATAAATTACCGCATAATATTAAAAAATATAGCAAATGTGTTAATAGTCAGTATGATAATTGCCTTACTTTTCATGATGAAAAACAGGAATACTGGCTAATTCTAAACATCGATGATGTAATTGACTAATTGTAAAAACTAACTCCTATTAACTATCCACAATAAGTAAATGAGCAGTACGTACGGAAATATATTTAAAATTTCGACTTTTGGCGAATCTCACGGCAAAGCTATTGGTGTTACTATTGACGGCTGCCCGGCGGGTCTGGACTTTGATGAAGCATTTATTCAGCATGAACTTGACCGTCGTAAACCTGGTCAGTCTCGGATAACCACTCAACGGAAAGAGGCTGACACGTTTCAGGTTCTTTCTGGTGTTTTTGAAGGAAAGACGACCGGAACACCCATTGCCATTGTCATTTACAACGAAGACCAAAGAAGTAAGGATTACGGTCATATCACTGATAAGTTTCGTCCGTCGCACGCTGATTATACTTACACAGAAAAGTACGGAATCCGTGATTATCGGGGCGGTGGTAGAAGTTCGGCTCGTGAAACAGCCGCCCGTGTTGCGGCAGGAGCTGTGGCTAAATTGATTTTAAAAAAACTTGGTGTTGAAGTCTATGCCTACGTAACGCGGATTGGTAAAATGGCTCTCAAAAAGTCGTACAAAGAACTCGATTTGAGCAAGACAGACGATAATGCCGTGAGGTGCCCCGATCCTGAAATGGCCCAACAAATGTTTGATTACATTGACGAAACCCGCAAGAAAGGCGATTCAATCGGTGGAATAGTCACGGGCGTAATCACGGGCGTTCCGGTAGGATGGGGCGAACCTGTTTTTGACAAACTACACGCAGAATTAGGGAAAGCCATGTTAAGTATTAATGCTGTAAAAGGCTTTGAATACGGCAGTGGCTTTGAAGGAACAAAGCTTTACGGCTCCGAACACAACGATGAATTTGAAATCGATGAGTCAGGTAAAGTTAAAACTTCCACCAATCATTCAGGCGGTGTGCAAGGTGGTATTTCAAACGGAGAAGATGTATACTTTAACGTGGCTTTTAAGCCAACAGCCACTATCATGAAAGACCAAAAAAGCGTAAACGCAAGCGGCGAAGCCGTAACCGTAAGCGGAAAAGGTCGGCATGACCCCTGCGTTTTACCACGTGCCGTGCCCATCGTAGAAGCAATGTCAGCGTTAGTTTTGGTTGATTTTTACCTACGGGCGAGAGGAAATAAGCTTGATTAAAACAGCTTAATACAAATATACCCCTTTCTTCTTTTCATCACTCAAGATAACTTCTACGTGCTCGTTAAGGGTGGTAGAAAGTGCGTAACCGACGTAATCAGCAGCGATAGGAAATTGCGGATGATTACGGTCAACCAATACAGCGACCTGTAATTTTTTAAGCGGAATACTGAGAAAAGGACGCAGGCTAAACGCAAGCGTCCGACCAGTATTCAATACATCGTCCGTAATTATTACCGTTTTATTTTTAAACGTATTGATGGTGCTTTCTATGTTTATTTCGGGCTGAGACAAGGCTTTCTTATCAAATGATATTTCAGCAATGCTGATTTCACACTTTGCTATTTTAGTCAGTTCTGCAACAATCAACTGGGCGAGAATGAAACCCTCGCCCAAGATTCCTGCAATAACAATCTCTTTCTCCGAGAAGTTATTTTCATAAATCTGGTAAGCTATCCGTCTGACCTTTTGATTCGTTTGGATCGCATCTAACAATAGGTTACTTGCTTTTATTTCGTCCATAAAGTTTAATTGTAAATCTAAAATTACAAAATGTAAATAAAACGTAAGGCATTCTTCTTTCCTTTCGGGTCGTTTTTCTATTTTTGCAACTGCAAAAGACCAAAATTAGACAAATGACAATTAAAACGAAGAAATTCGCACTAGATAAAAAGCACTACATCAACTACTCTTTCAAACGCCGGATGAGTACCCGTTGGTATTGGTTTTTAATTCCCGCAGCAGTATTAGTTTTGGGTCTAATCCTCCACTTCACTGGAGTTTACAAAAATTGGTGGATTCCAGTAGTTGCAGTAGTCGGAGCTATTTTGTATACCGTTTTTTGGTACGCCCAATATTACGCTGCTACCGAAATGGAGCAGAACAAACAGATGTTTGACCGCTTCTCCTACGAGATTGACAGTCGCCACATTCTGATGAAAATCAACGCCAAAGAAGGCGGGATGATTAAGTGGGACACCATTGAGAACGCTGAGATGACGAAAGATGCTTATATGCTCTTCATCAACAACGCACAATTTTTACGTTTCCCATTTACAGTTTTCAACAGTAATCATGATATGAGACTGATGGAAACAATATTGAAGCGAAAAGAATTAATGAGCTAAGCCCATTCCAATAACTATCAGAATTGGCTTTGAGTTGATTTAAAAAACCACCGTAGATATTTATAATCTACGGTGGTTTTTGTTTTTAACCCAACTTCACCAAAGCTTCCTCGATTGCCTTAATCTTTGACTCGGCATCGGCGAGTTTCTCTCGTTCACGGTCCACAATTTCGGGTTTAGCATTTTGAACAAAACGTTCGTTTGCCAATTTTTTCTCAACTGACTTCTTAAAACCTATCGTGTAATCGAGTTCGGTTTGAAGTTTTTCCCGCTCGGCTTCAGCATCGAATGAATCTCCTAAATCAATTCCGAATTCATCGCCTTTTATAACTAAACTTACACCAGATACTGCGTTTTCGGTGAATATAATCTCAGATATATTCGCCAATTTTTGAATCAACGATGCTACGTTTTCGTACTTCGTTTTCTCAGTTGTTTTTATGCTTAAAGCCAATGCTTCTTTCGGAGACATTCCTTTAGAGCTTCGGGTATTCCGAATCCAAGAAACTAATTCAAAAAGTACGTCAAAGTCAGCCAATAGTGCTTTATCAATTCCTCCACTCGTCGGGAATTCAGCGATACAAATCGAATCGTTCTCGCTACGCTCTTTCAACTCTTGCCAAATTTCTTCGGATAAGAAAGGCATCCAAGGGTGAACCAAACGCATTAATTCGTCAAAAAACTCAACTACCTCGTCATACACTTCTTTGTCGATTGGTAGGCTAATACCATCCACGTAGGCAGGTTTAACCATTTCGAGGTATTGCGAGCAGAAATCATTCCAAATCAAGTTATAACAACTCAGCAACGCATCCGACATGCGAAATTTATTATAATGGTCGTTTACTTCGGCAATGGTAGCATTTAGACGAGAGCGGAACCAAGTTCCCGCTAAAGAAGGTAATACTGCCTGATCATCAGCCAATATTAAAGCAGGCTTTACCTCCCACCCTTTCACCAGTCGGAACGCATTCCAGATTTTGTTAGAAAAGTTACGACCTTGTTCACAGAGTTTTTCATCAAAAGGTAAATCGTTTCCAGCGGGTGAACTAAACATCATTCCTGTGCGTACGCCATCTGCTCCGTATTTTTTAATCAAATCAATCGGGTCGGGTGAATTCCCCAACGACTTTGACATTTTACGTCCTTGCTTATCTCGTACAATCCCAGTTAAGTAAACGTTTTTAAACGGGTATTCTCCGCGGTATTCATATCCCGCAATAATCATTCGAGCCACCCAGAAAAAGAGAATTTCGGGAGCGGTTACTAAATCGTTTGTCGGATAAAAGTATTTGATGTCTTCGTTGTCGGGATTTTTGATTCCGTCAAAAACGGTAATCGGCCACAGCCACGAGCTAAACCACGTATCAAGTACGTCAGGGTCTTGTTCCAAATCTTTCTCGCTCAACGCATACAGCTGATACTTTTCACGGGCAATTTTTAAGGCTTCTGTCTTTGTTTTAGCTACGATACACGTTCCGTCTTCCATATAAAAAGCCGGAATTCGGTGTCCCCACCAAAGTTGACGACTAATGTTCCAATCCCGCACATTTTCCATCCAATGAGCGTACGTATTTTTGAATTTCGACGGAATGAGTTGAATGGTATCATCCATGACGTTTTTCAACGCTGGCTTACTCAACCTATCCATTTTCAGGAACCATTGCAATGAAATCTTCGGCTCAACTACCGCTCCCGTGCGTTCTGACGTACCAACGTTTGAAGAATAGTCTTCCGTTTTTACCAGATTACCCGATTCTTCGAGCATTTTGATGATTTTCTTACGGGCTACGAAGCGATCTTCGCCCACTAAAATCTGAGCTTTCTCATTGAGTGTAGCGTCGTCATTCAGAATATCTATGACTTCAAGACTATACTTTTTGCCTAATTCAAAATCGTTTTGATCGTGGGCGGGAGTAACTTTTAAGCATCCCGTTCCAAAATCAACGGTTACGTATTCGTCGGCAATAATTTCAATTTCCCGGTTTACTAATGGAATTAATACCTTTTTACCTATCAGATGCTTGTAACGCTCGTCATCAGGGTTTACGCAAATTGCGGCATCCGCCATAATAGTTTCAGGGCGAGTGGTGGCAATAACAACCCCGTCGTTACTCATAGCTTGGGCAGGGTCTGTAAAGTCATACCGAATGTACACCAACTGTTGGTTTCGCTCTTTGGCGATAACTTCCTCGTCAGAAACGGTCGTCTTGGCTTCAGGATCCCAGTTAACCATGCGGTAACCGCGGTAAATATCTCCTTTATTATGAAGGTCGATGAATGTATCAATTACGGCATCGTACAAGTCATCTTCCATCGTAAATCGGGTTCTGTCCCAATCGCAGGACGCACCGAGCTTACGCAGTTGTTGCAGGATGATTCCACCGTATTTATGCGTCCATTCCCAGCAATATTCTAAGAACTCTTCGCGAGATAAATCAGCTTTGGCAATTCCTTTTTCTTTGAGCATCGCCACAACTTTAGCTTCCGTAGCAATGGAAGCATGGTCAGTGCCGGGCACCCAACAAGCTTCTTTGCCTTCCATTCTCGCCTTCCGAATCAGAACATCCTGAATCGTATTATTCAACATATGTCCCATATGCAAGACTCCCGTCACATTGGGCGGCGGAATAACGATGCTGTAAGGTTCTTTATCAGGGTTTGGTTTTGCTTTGAAAAAGCCGTTGTCTAACCAGTATTGATACCATTTATCTTCAATAATTGTAGGATCGTAGGTCTTGGGAATTTCCATTATTTAAAATCTTGCGGGGTGTCGTATAAATTTGTCCACAAAAATAGGAAATTATGAAGTGTGCCTTTGTATAGAATGCAAGGGAATTTATGACTGCATGGCACAAACAAAAAATCCCTAAAAATTACGGTCACGTAATAATCAGGGATTTAATAATAATTTATTGAAGTTTACGCTGTTGCTGCTGCTCCTAAATATTCACGGTTCATACGAGCAATATTCTCGAGTGAAATTTCTTTTGGGCATTCAGCCGAGCAGGCACCTGTATTTGTACACGCACCAAAGCCTTCAGCATCCATCTGAGCAACCATACTCAACGCTCGCTCTTGTCGCTCGGGTTGACCTTGTGGCAATAACGCTAACTGCGATATTTTTGCTGAAACAAAAAGCATCGCCGATGCATTTTTACAGGCTGCTACGCAAGCACCGCAACCGATACAAGCCGCCGCCGAAAAGGCTTTATCTGCATTATCTTTCGGTATAGGAATAGAGTTTCCATCTTGAGCGTTTCCTGTGTTTACAGAAACAAAACCTCCAGCTGAAATAACGCGGTCAAATGCTGAACGGTCAACCGCTAAATCTTTAACGATTGGAAAAGCATCTGCTCGCCACGGCTCTACCACAATGGTATCTCCGTCTTTAAAGCTACGCATATGCAACTGACATGTGGTAACTCCTTTTAAGGGTCCGTGCGGGCGTCCGTTGATGTACATCGAACACATTCCGCAAATTCCTTCGCGGCAATCGTGATCGAAAGCAATCGGGGCAGTTCCTTCACTAATGAGTCTTTCGTTTAATACATCAAACATCTCCAAAAAAGACATATCCTCAGAAATCTCACTTACTTGGTAAGATTGGAAACCACCTTTGGTATTCCGGTTTTTCTGTCTCCAAACTTTGAGATTGATATTCATATTTCCTGACATGATTCTGCTTGTTTAATTTTCTTTAAAAGTAACTTGTTGTTTTCCGTAGTAGTCGCCTAAGCATTTTGTCCATTGCCCATGTGGGTTGACATTCATGTCATAAAAGAACAAACTGTACGGTTTATATTCAATTAGTGGCAACTCTATACCATCTTTTTCTGATTCAAGCATCGAAATTCGTTGCTCAATTTCGTGCGTATATTTTGTAAACGTTCCGTGCCTAATATCTTTATATGTAAACAGCGTATTGGTTTTGAGCGATGCAATTAAAGCTACCACTGCCAATCCAACCTTAAAGGAGGTAGTTGTTTTCAACTCTATTCCGTATTTGTGCCAAAGCACCGAAACTGTAAAAAACAACCCTACCAAGAAGTACAAGTAAATACCATTCCAAACTCTTGGAGCACTTCCCCCTACGCCAACTACTCCGATGAAATGATTGAAATAAACCACCCCAAACGATGCAAGTACAACGTACCAGACGGGCAAATTGAATAACTTATTTCCCCGCACGTCATTTCCAAAGAATACAAGGTACAGAACCAGTATACTTCCTAAGTACCAAGAAACAAAACTTTTGGTGTAAGAGCCTATATCAATAAGCACTTGCAGCAATAAGTTAAAGTCCAAGTCGCTCAAAGCCACGTTTTGTTTTCCCATATTGGAGGACGAAAACTTTATCAGAGCTACCCCAACCAAACCTACTCCCGTAAGCCACAGCACTTTTCTATTTACTTTTCGAGACTTGAAGAGCTGAAATACGATTACCGCAAAACAGACTATTACAAACGAAAGGAACGCTGGTTCCGAAGCTCCAGCGGCTAAAAGTATTGATACTGTTGCTAAGACAAGGCTGCTTTTCGAGGCTCTTTCCTGGAAACTAAGCTGCAACAGATACGCACAATTTACAAAGAACAAAACGAACCCAAACCAGTGAACTACTACACTTGCAAACCAATACAGCCCTTCGGCGATACTAGGCATTTGCGACACAAAAACGGTTACGAATACTAATGCCGCTACGGTTATAAATGATTTTGAAACAACTACTTGCTTCAAAACCATTCTTACTGCACCAACCAGTGCAATTAAAAATACGACGGGTAATACTTTGAACCCTTCGTTAAACTGACTTCCGTAAGAGAGCGGGTTTAAGATATGTTGCAAAAATGTCGATAAATACCGACCCGTTACTTGTGTATAGTACATTCGCATTGCTTCCACCATTCCGAATTTCTGAACGGTATCAGCGTAACAATAGTCATCTACACTAGTTGGTTGACTATAAAAAGCTGAAATAAGTAAAGGAACGAAATGGAAAGTAATTAATCCTAGGATTAATACTTTCAGTAAAATGCTCTGGTATTGAGCAGTATTTTTATTCAATGACATTCATCTAAAACGTAAACTGCCGTTAGTCGAAATTACTTGTAACTCCGTTGAGCAATTTTAATGTTTTCGTAAACCAATGGTTCTTCGTTTAACTTCCATTCGCCCGTTTTGATTTCCTCCCAAGCTGCTACGTACATGAAATTCTCATCGTCACGTAAGGCTTCGCCTTCTGCTGTTTGGAATTCCTCCCGAAAGTGTCCGCCGCAAGATTCCTCTCGGTTCAGGGCATCTACGCACATCAGTTCGCCTAATTCTAAGAAATCGGCAACACGACTTGCTTTATCTAATTCGGGGTTAAACTCGTCGGCATCGCCTAAGATTCTAACATCATTCCAGAACTCTTCACGTAGTGCACGAATTTCTGCGATGGCCTCTTTTAAGTCTTTCTCATTACGAGCCATTCCGCATTTGTTCCACATAATCTTTCCTAAACGCTTGTGGAAAGACTCGGGCGACTGCGTGCCTTGTATGCTAATCAGTTTTGTCAGTTTTTCCTGAGCATCGTTTTCAGCTTTCTCAAACTCAGGTGAGTCTACTGAGATAGTTCCAGTACGGATTTCTCCGGCTAAGTAAGAACCGACTGTGTAAGGAATCACGAAATATCCGTCTGCCAGACCTTGCATCAAAGCAGATGCACCTAAGCGGTTAGCTCCGTGGTCTGAGAAGTTAGCTTCTCCCAAAGCGTAAAGCCCTGGTACAGTTGTCATTAAATTATAATCGACCCAAAGACCGCCCATTGTATAGTGAACCGCCGGATAAATCCGCATAGGTACTACGTAAGCATCTTCACCAGTAATTTGCTTGTACATATCAAACAGATTACCGTATTTCTCTTTTACGACTGCCTTACCTAATACTACGATTTCATCGTGTGAGGCATCGTGCAGATTTTTCTTGTTTGCTTCGATTTTTCCGTAACGCTCAAAAGCGGCATAGTAATCAAGGAAAACGGCCATTTTCGAAGGTCCAACTCCGAAGCCCGCGTCACAACGCTCTTTGGCGGCACGTGAAGCTACATCGCGTGGTACTAAGTTACCAAATGCTGGATAACGACGCTCTAAATAATAGTCTCTTTCTTCTTCGGGGATATCATTAGCAGGGCGGTCATCACCTTCGGCTTTTGGTACCCAAATCCGCCCGTCGTTGCGAAGGGATTCTGACATCAACGTAAGCTTGGATTGATGATCTCCTGAAACCGGAATGCAAGTTGGATGAATCTGTGTAAAACAAGGATTCGCCATGTGGGCTCCTCGTTTGTGAGCACGCCACGCGGCAGTTACGTTACTTCCCATTGCGTTTGTAGAAAGGTAAAATACGTTTCCGTACCCACCTGAACAAAGCAATACAGCGTGTGCCGAATGTCGCTCCAGTTCACCCGTAATCAAGTTTTTTGCGATAATACCACGGGCTTTTCCATCAACAGTAACCACATCAAGCATTTCGTGACGGGTAAACATTTCTACTTTACCAGCTCCGATTTGTCTTTCAAGTGCCGAATAAGCTCCTAATAATAATTGCTGTCCAGTTTGCCCAGCAGCGTAAAAGGTACGTTCCACCTGTACTCCACCGAATGAACGGTTTGAGAGCATTCCGCCATATTCACGAGCAAAAGGAACTCCTTGGGCTACGCATTGGTCAATAATATTAGTTGATACTTCGGCAAGGCGATGTACGTTTGACTCACGTGAACGGTAGTCTCCCCCTTTCACCGTATCGTAAAATAGGCGATAGACTGAATCGCCATCGTTTTGATAATTTTTAGCTGCGTTGATACCACCTTGTGCGGCAATAGAGTGGGCACGCCGAGGAGAATCCTGGAAACAGAATGCTTTTACTTTGTATCCCAACTCGGCAAGTGTAGCAGCGGCAGATGCCCCAGCCAGACCCGTTCCGATTACGATAACGTCAATATTTCGCTTGTTGGCGGGGTTCACCAATGGAACGACAGATTTGTACTTTGTCCATTTTTCGTCAATGGCTCCAGCTGGTATTTTAGACTCTAATTGTACTGACATGGTAAATGCTGTTTAAAAGTTATGGCGACCCTTTACTACCGAGAACTTATCTTAACAAAAAGTAAACCGGCATAGCCGCAAAAGCTAATGGAATGGCAATGGCAAAAATGCCAATACCAATGTTTTTTATTAATCCGTTGTACTTCGGATGGTTCAAACCTAGTGTTTGAAACCCACTTTGAAAACCGTGAACCAAGTGAAAGCTTAACGCTGCCATTGATAATACGTAAAAAATTACGATGAATATGTTTTGAAACGCTTCCGATACTTCTGCGTACAAGTCTTTTATGATAACGGTTTCTGTTCCGGCGGCTTCATTGGCAAAAGATGCCATTTTGACCTCCTGTGAATAGCCTTTCGCCATGGCTTCCTGCGAAATCAGTTGTCCCGAAGTAACATTTTCTACGTATTTTGTGAATGGTACGTGACCAAATTTATAATCAAACCAAAAATCACCCATGTGCACGGCAATATAAACTAACAATATTGTACCCAATACTGCCATGTTACGACTCGCCCACGACGACGAACTATTAGTTACGGCGTAACGGGTAGAACGAGCCTTTCGATTGGTGTAAGTAACGTACAAACCCCAAAATGCGTGAAATAAAATCATGGCGTACAAGCCATAGGAAACTGTTTTTATCAACGGATTAGTGGTCATAAAAACGGCATATTTGTTAAAGGAGTAGCCACCATCTCCGTTAAATAATTGAAGATTACCCACCATGTGAACAATCAGAAAAGTGCAAAGAAAAAGGCCGGTAAGGGCCATCAATACTTTTCTACCTATTGAACTATTTATTGTTTTAGCTAACCAAGACATAAGGAATTCTGCTGAGTTTAAAAGAAGTTGTAATCTTTTTTGGGTACCGAAAGGCACTTAAAAGTAATGCGAAATTTCAGTTGCCAAAAGTAAGACACAAACAGCTTACAACCAATAGCTGTAATAAGTTTTTGTGTTTGAAAATTAGTATTAGTACTCTTTCGGTGGTAAACATTCTAACTTACTCACGTGATTAAGTGTTGTTTACATTCACAGTCAACAATAAAATGTTCGTGATAATGTTTTGAAATAAATAAAAAAAATACTGACTATTTTAACTGAAAAGACAAGGCAGTTATTCAAAAGCTGATTTACAACAAACTACAACAACAAACCTTTTATACACACCGTTAATGAGGTACTAAACCTACAATTTATGAAACAGCTCTTTCTTGGGTTACTTTTTGTTTCTTTAACTCCGTTAGCTTGCAAGCAAATACCGAGAACAGCAGCCACGTATCAACGAGATACAGTACACGGAGTAGTATTATCAGATGGGTACAGTACTTATTTAGATCAGATTATCGCTCTCCAGCGGAAATTCCCGATTACGAAACCAAGTATATTAAGATTTCCAATAAAAATCCACGTGGTTAATCCATTGATGGGTACAGAGTTAAAAGAAGAAGATTTTTCAGAAGCATTGTCTTACTTGAATTCACAATTCATAACAAGCAATATTCAGTTTGACTTCGTAAAAGAAGGAAACGGCTATATTTACAGCGAGCGAAACGTCGATCACTTTTACCAGAATGCTACCGTGGAGGAGTTTTTTACCGAAAAGACCTACAACAAGAATGTAATCAATTTGTACATTTTTGATGATTACGAAGACGTAATCGGTTACACGCATTATCCAGTCTTAAATATCAACCGCATCTTTATTGCAAAAGAACACCTTACCAGTCCCAGTTTTATCCACGAGATGGGACATTTCTTCGGATTACTTCACACGTTTGAGAAGCAAATCACACAGCAGTCTGATGTGAACAACCAAAATTGCGACAAAAATGGCGATAAAATTTGTGATACTCCACCTGATCCTTTTGGTGCAAGTTTCACCGAAAGCGACTGCAATTTATTCGGTGATTACAAAGACGGAAACGGCAAGGATTTTCGGCCAGATATGAATAATTTCATGTCTTACTACGGAAGCTGCCGAACGCAATTCTCTCCGCAACAACGGCACCTCATGTACTTCATTGCCAAAATGATAAAGTATCCGCAGATGCGGGTACGAGCGTAAACCCTCTTGATTCACTCGTATACAATTACTGTTAAAATATAAAACTAAAGACCCGTAGTGCATTTAGACAATGCAGGTTTTTAAGTTGTTGATTTTCTTACCTTGCCTTAAGTTTATGAGTTGAATTATTGTCAGTGAAGTGATCTTCGTAAGTATCCTTGTTTTGAAC
>Ga0222709_1000157_pt1 | contig 23533 bp, 9 predicted proteins | sample AntAcemetage1692_FD_179822 | JGI IMG/M metagenome (GOLD analysis project Ga0222709, IMG submission 179822) | Saline water microbial communities from Ace Lake, Antarctica - #1692 | ecosystem: Environmental > Aquatic > Non-marine Saline and Alkaline > Saline | place: Antarctica: Ace Lake...
AACGAAGGTAAAACGGCCGCGCAAGAGCCATATCCAAAAAGACCCCCAGGCCGAAGAAGCCTTTTTTAAAACTTCCAAGCACATTCGGGGAGCTTAAAACAGGTCTGGATAAAGCTGAGTACACCGGCGTCAACCTGTATTTCCAGGACGAAAGCAGATTTGGACTGATGAGCCATATGGGATCATGTATCAGTGCCAAAGGAGTAAGATCTGTAATCAGCCAAGGGCATAAATTCTCTTCCACCTAGTTATACGGCAGTTATTCACCCATAGCTGGGGACAGTTTTGTCCGGGAGGTTGAAGGAGTTTCCACCAAACTATTTGAGACTTATCTCGACGGACTATCCCCCAGCATCGGCCAAAAGAGTTCAAACTAGTGGTGATCGATAATGCAGGGTTCCATTCTACCAAAAATATGACCGTTCCCCCGAATATTTTTCCTGCTCAACATCCCCGCCTATTCTCCGGAGCTCAACCCTTGCGAACAGGTCTGGGCATACATGAAAACGAGATTTAAAGACAAGGTATTTACCACTCTGGAAGACTTGAAGGAATGGCTGTATAAAAGCGTGAAGAATCTGTCTGAAGCAACAATTTTATCAATCACCTCAAATCCCCACTTCCTAAATGAGTTTAATTCGTCATTTACAAAGTAAATTGGTATAAGTGGATAGAATTAATGACTACTCAAATTTCTGAATTATTTTCTTTGCAGCAATACATCGGGAAACAATACTAAGCTCATTTACTTTATTATCAATGGTCAAACTAAATGCTGAGAAATCATTTAGGCTGGAATTAAACTTTTTATTGAATTGTCTCTACCCCTTTGATCGAAAATAATAAGCCAATGGACCATTCAGGGATATTCGATGAAGCAATCACCAACTGTGATTTATAACAGCTAGATTTAAAGTCACTGAATAGTAAATCATTTTTAAATAGTCATCAATTACAAAATTGATCCGAGCGTTGGCTTGCTTATTGAATTGTCTATTCAAAGTGCATTTCAAGTATGCCTCAAACTCATAAAACCACTTTTTTATCAAAAGGATGCTTTTAAAAATTCTCAAGGTGACAGGGATCATCATCGGAACCATTGTTTTGATTCTCCTTATACTAATAGTATTCATCCGCAGCCCTTGGGGACAAGGCATAATTGTGGACAAAGCCGTCAGCTTTGTAGAGAAAAAGACGGGCTCTAAGTTCAATATTGACCGTCTATTTATCACATTTTCAGGAAATATCTATCTTGAAGGTCTATATCTCGAAGATCTCAGCGGAGACACATTACTTTATTCTCAGGATCTGGAAGCAGGGTTGAATTTCCTACCGCTCTTCAGCTCCGGCGATATCAAAGTTTCCAAACTTCATTGGGAAGGAGTCAAAGGCAATGTCTCCCGAAAGGCAGAAACTGAAGATTTTAATTTTACTTTTTTGATCGAGGCATTTATACCACAATCAGCCGAAGAACCTGTGGCTCCAGACAGTACCTCAACCGGTCTAAAACTGGCTTTGAGCAATATCTTACTCGCTAATTTCAACTTGAATTATGAGGATCAGTTTCTTGGAATCTCAAGCCAACTTACATTAGGAGAATTGACGATGGATCTCCCTCAAATCGATCTGGAAACTGGAACAATTGAGATTTCCGAAATTTCCCTTAGCAATACAAAGGCTGATTATCTACAAACAAAACCCTTCACCCAAAGTCCTCCAGATACCGCCGAAAGCGGTCCGATAAATCTAATCTTAAGTGAATTAGCTATCCGAAATATTCAGCTCAACTATAAAAATGAAGTGGATCAGCAGCTTGCAACACTAGACCTACAAGAGCTTCTCCTAGAATTGCCAATGTTGGATTTGAAAACTCAAGAAGTACAACTGGATTTATTTGCGCTGAAAAATTCCAGTATTTTATTCTACGATTTCTCTATTCCAAGTATCAATCCGACCCCAGAATCTGATTCCTCTTCTACTTCATTTACCTGGCCAGAGTGGGCAGTAAATGCTAGACAAATTACTTTAAATGAAAATCGGATTGAATATAAAACTTCCGAAACTGATTTTCAAAAGGGTTTTTTCAATCCGGAAGCGATTCTGATTACCGGACTGACCGCCGATCTCAGCGACTTGATGCTTGAGAATAAATCTGCCGCCGCTCAAATCAACTCATTCCAATTTGAGGAGGCAAGTGGTTTTTCACTTGAAGACTTTTCCCTTCATTTTGACTTAGATGACACGGGAACTTCCATTGAAAATCTCAATCTGGCAATCAACCGAAGTCAACTGACCGGAGACCTGAAGCTGACCTATTCCTCGATAGATCAATTTATCCAAAATCCGGACTTGGTCGCTTTTGACTTGAACTTAAAAGTTCCTAAACTGGCTGTTCGAGACGCCTATTATTTCCAACCGGCACTGGCTCAGGACACCTTAATCCAAAAGTTGGAGGCTTATCCTTTTTCGGCTGAGCTGGTCGTCGATGGATCTTTAAATTTGCTCCAAATCTCAGCTGCTGATCTTTCTTGGGGTAAGACTAATTTCTTTGCCTCAGGCAAAATGAGTGAGGTGTTGGATCTAGCGTTATTAGGTTTTGATTTTCCCGAAATCCAATTAAAATCCAGTCGGGAGACGCTCCTCGCGTTTATATCGGAATCCGAACTCGGCATACAGCTTCCTGAAGATTTCCTGCTCACTGGGCAAGCCAGCGGTCAGTTAAATGATCTAGGGCTCGAGTTTGACTTCAAATCAACTTTTGGAGACTTGGTACTACTAGCTAGCTATCAGGACCAAGAGCAGTTGGCCTTCGACGTAAAATTAGAGGCAAAAGCCATTCAACTCAATAATCTCTTACAGAATCAAGAACTGGACACCATCTATTTTTCGCTCGATCTCAAAGGATCAGGAAGTACTTGGTATGGAATCAATGCCGAAATCCAAGCTAAATTTGACAGTCTTCAGCTCTATCAAAATGATTTTTCGGATTTGGCTCTATCGGGAAATTTAGAAAATGGCTCCGGTACTATCAGTTCGGCTCTGGATAGTAAAAACCTCCGATATAATCTGAGCGCAACTGTAGATTTGGATTCAATCAACTCAAAAGCCAGCCTACATCTGAATTTGAAAGGTGCAGATTTGGTCGCTTTGGGACTGACTCAGAAAAGTAGCAAAGCCCAGCTGAATCTTGAGGCTAATTTTGAAGGGAATTTGGAGGACTTTCAGGCAAGTGCGACAATCTCTGATGCAACTGTTGTACAAGAGGAAAAACCCTATAACCTTGGAGAGATTCGGCTTAATGCTTTTGTGAAAAATGATTCAACGCATATAAATTTAGAAAGTCAACCGATAGCCGGGTTTCTTCAAGCCAATACCAATCCAAGTGAATTAACAGCAGTACTAGCCAAGTATTTTAATGGGTATTTTGGGATAAAAGACACAATTTCCAGCAAAGGCAATGTAGTTCTTACCTTGGACTTCGCTTTTCAACAGGACCCTACATTAAATGAAATTCTGCTACCGGGTCTTATCCAACTGGACAGTTCTTCGATTAAAGTAGATTTCTCTGAAGCAAAGCAAACACTCCGCGCAAATGTGAATTTCCCCTTTGTGAATTTTGGAGGTACAGAAATCGACAGCCTTGGAGTTCAGATTAATTCAGACAGTTTGCGATTCGATTTCAAATTTGGCTTTGCATCCTTAAACACAGGCCCGATCGATATGGAGAGAACGATCATCTCAGGAACTTTGGAAGATGCGAAATTGCTTCTTGATTTACAGTTTTTTGAAAAATCCGAAATTCTTACTCAAATAGCTTCTCAAATAGACCTGCTCCCGGATGGCATCCAAGTAAAGTTCCTACCCGAAAGTCTGATTTTAGACAAAACAGCATGGACTGTACCAAGCTCAAATAGCCTACTATATTCTAATCAGGAGATCACTTTAACCGACATGCTATTTACTGCAAACAATCAAAAAATAGTGCTGACGGATAAGTTAGACGCGTTGGAACAGCCACATATCGCAGCAGTATTTGATGGATTTCGATTGAAAAATTTGACAAGCTTTCTGAATCCTACTGAGGTAATTGCTGATGGCTTATTACAAGGGCAGCTTATCATCCAGAAGCCATTTGGAGCTTTAGGTGTTTTGGCGGATTTGAATATTGATTCACTTGCTGTTTTGAATACAAATCTGGGCACACTTAGCGTCAATGCTGAAGCTGGGTCAATTGGAAATTATACGCTGAAAGCCGACTTAAAGGGTCAAGGGATAAATTTAGATATCAAAGGTGATTTCAAGTCAGATGAAACAGCAGCATCCTTCGACTTTGAACTTGATCTGAACCGAATAGAACTTGTCATTCTTGAAGGCTTGATTCCCAAGCAGATCACTCAAGCCGGAGGAGTTTTGCAGGGAAAAATAAATGCTAATGGAACTATGCTTGACCCGATATACGAGGGGATCTTGACCTTCAAAGATGCATCGATCACTCCAACAATCGTAGGCACCAAATACCTATTTGAAGATGAATCCATCCGATTGAGTAATGCAGGGATCCATTTTGACAAGTTCACCGTGCGAGATGAAGCGCAGAACACTTTTGCGCTGGGTGGTGAGATCGGAACAGAATCATTTACCAACCCTACTTTTGACCTTCAAGTCACTGCGAAAAATTTCATGGCTGTCAACGCTACTGATGAAAAGCGTGAGTTATTCTTCGGGAAAGGAACAATCGATGCGGACATCACTATCAAAGGAGACTTGATTCTCCCTATTATCAGAGGGAAATTAGCAGTGAAAAATCAAACGGACTTGACTTTTATCGTACCGACATCCCAAGCTGAACTGGTCAAGCGCAAAGGTGTGGTAGTATTTGTCAATAAGAAAAATCCTGATTCGATCCTGAACAGCAATGATGAAGAGGTATCCAATTCATTTAGTGGGTACGATATAAAACTTTTACTGGAAGTCGACCCAACTGCAAAATTCAAAATTATAATTGATCCTAATTCAGGAGATAATCTGACCTTGATAGCATCTGGAGAGCTGGATTTGGCAATTGACCCGATTGGCCGGACCAGCCTCAGCGGAAGATTGGAAGTCCAGGATGGATATTATCAAATGTCTCTTTACAACTTGGTAAATCGAAAATTAGCAATCATAAAAGGTAGTACTATCGTCTGGAATGGAGATCCATTGGATGCTACGCTGGATATTTCTACCAGCTATGAACTACGAACTGCTGCCGCTCCTTTGATGACTTCTCAGCTTACAGGATCTGGCGATGCTATACAAAGTCAATATGACAAGCGTCTGGATTTCATAGTATACCTCTACTTGGACGGAGATCTATTGAAGCCGCAAATCTCTTTTGGTCTGGATATGCCAGAAGATGAGCGCGGAGAATTTGGGGGAAGTGTGTACTCAAAAGTGCTACAGCTGGGAGAGCAGGAAGCCGAGCTAAACCGTCAGGTATTTTCGCTTTTGGTCCTAAACCGATTTTTCCCTTCAGGGGGTTCGGATGGCTCAAGCGGAGGTAAAGAAGCATTGGCTCGAAATAGCGTAAGCCAACTTCTCTCCGATCAATTAAACAACTTCTCCAATCAGCTCTTTGGTGACTCAGGGTTTGAAGTGGGATTTGAAGTGGATAGCTACACCAATGGACAAGGTGGCAAATCTCAAACTGAACTCAATGTAAGTGCGCAGCAGAAACTCTTCAATGATCGCTTAACCGTACAAGTGGGAAGCCAGTTTGATGTCGAAGGAAATTCACAGGCCAACCAGGACGCCGGCGCAATTTTGGGAAATGTGAGCATCGAGTATACACTGACAGAAGACGGTAGATTCAAGATTCGAGCTTTCCGAAAAAATCAGTTCGAAAGTGTGATTGATGGGCAATTGATAGTGACTGGATTGGGAGTTGTTTTTAACAGGGAATTCAATAGCTTTAGACAGCTTTGGGAAAGGCTGATTGATCCAGAACTTGAGATTAATCCTACTACCGGCGATGAGCAGAATAATGAATCAGGGGAAAAGAAAACCAATGCACTAAAGAAAAAGCGTACTAATCTGCGAAAGGATGAGCTATAGACACAATATATCCTTAGTGGCAACAATCTGTCTCAGCATGATTTTAGGCTGTTCGGTCAAGCAGTATATTCCTGAAAATGAGCAACTTTATACCGGATCTGAACTCACGCTGGAAACGAAAACTTCGATACCAGACATCAAACTTATAAGTTCAGAATTAAATGAACTTCTTCGACCTGAACCCAACAGTAAATTTCTGGGAATGAGGATAGGGCTTTGGGCCCACTATAAAAATCAAAAAGACAATCCTGGATTTATCAATCGATTTTTGAATAAGAAGATCGGTGAAGAACCGGTTTACTTCAGTTCAGTAGCCGTGCCAAAGACAGCGGATTTGATCCTGAACCGTCTCGAGAATCGAGGCTTTTTCTATTGCTCGATAGACTCCGAAGTAAATCAAGGTGAACAATTCACTTCAGTGAATTACGTAGCAAAGGTGAGCACACCTTACACCTTGTCAGTATATCAAATCGAACTGGATTCGCTGCCAATCTATCAGCAGATTCGATTGATAATTGAAGAAAGCATATTGAATTTTGCAAGCAGATTTGATCTGAACTCGCTGAAGGAAGAGCGAGAACGGATCGATAAATCACTCAAAAATCGGGGGTATTATAACTTCAATAGTGAATACCTCCTATTCGAGGCTGACACTAATGTCTCAGATAGCGTCAGAAAATTCAATCTTTTCTTACGATTAAAGAAAGATGTACCAGATAAATCGATTGTCCCCTACGAGATCACGCGAATCAACGTATTCCCCAACTATTCAATCAATGAGAGCTCTGAAAAAGTCGACACCACAGTCATAGAGGCTAAAAACTTTATTCAGGGGAACTTGGTGTTCAAACCTGAATTATTGAACGAGTACATTCTAATCGAAAAAGGCCAGAACTATGATCCAAACCTCTCCAGTCTTTCCACTAATCGGCTTAGCTCAATTGGAAATTATAAGTTTGTAAATCTCCGCTATGATGAATTAAAATTGAGCGATTCAATAGGGAATCTTGAAGCCAACTTCTTCCTCTCACCCATGACTCGAAGATCGCTCAGAGCGGAATTACTTGGGGTATCCAAATCAAATAATTTTGCTGGACCTGCTTTAAATTTTACCTATCGTAATAGAAATATTTTCAAAGGTGGGGAGACTTTTAATCTATCCGCTCGAGTTGGCTACGAGTTACAAATTGCCGGAGGAGATCGATCAAATTTGAAGTCATTTGAATATGGAGTCAAAGGGGACTTGATCTTTCCAAGGGTGATCTTCTTTATCCCCATCAAAGAGGAACTGAGCTATTCCGTACCAAAAACCAAAATGAGCTTGGGTTTTGAATATTTGAGTAGAGGTGGATTATACCGATTAAATACCGTTTCTGCCAACTATGGCTACTTCTGGAATGCAAACCGATTTGTATACCATGAACTCAACCCGATCAGTATCAACGTTGTCAACCAAACCCAGACAAGTTCAGAGTTTGAAGACATTCTTGATCAAAATCCTTTCCTAAGGCGTAGTTTTGATCAGAACTTTATTGTGGGAGTCAACTACCTATTCAACTTCAATAAGCTTATTGATAATACACAAAGGCATGGTGTATTTGTGGGAACAGGACTAGATGTAGCCGGTAATCTTGTCAATGGCCTAAGCAATCTGGCAAATGCCGAATCAGGGAAATTTTTAGGACTGGAATATGCTCAATATGCCAAAGTAGAGTTGGATCTCCGCTACTATTTCAGACCGGTAGAAGAACATGTTATTGCCACAAGACTTTTTGCTGGAGTCGGAATACCCATCGGTAATTCACTTTCATTACCCTATATCAAACAGTTCTTCTCCGGGGGGCCCAATAGCGTTCGGGCTTTTAGAATCAGATCGATCGGACCGGGTTCGTATCAACCAGATCAGAACAGCACAAGCTCGTTTTTTGATCAGTCAGGGGATATTCGATTGGAAGCAAATATGGAATATCGTTTTCCTATTTTTTCTTTTCTCAAAGGAGCTCTTTTCATAGATGCCGGAAATATTTGGCTTTGGAATGAAAATGCTGCACTTCCAGGAGGAAAGTTTAGCAAGAATTTGCTGAACGAGCTGGCAGTCGGTACAGGAGTTGGGCTGCGGGTAGATGTACAGTTTTTTGTAATTCGTCTTGATTTGGCTACGCCATTGAGGTATCCATATTTGATTGATGGAGAGCGATGGAGCAATGCCTGGGACATCAGCAGCAAAACTTGGCGAAGAGAAGACCTCAATTTCAACTTTGCCATTGGCTATCCATTCTAGCAGACTGGACGAGAAATTAAACCTAAATCCTCGAGAGTCATCTTGAACGATTGTCTAAAATATAAGTGGACAGGAAAAGCTTTTTGATCGCTAAGCGAAATGATTTATTTTGTAAGTATCTCTTTGCCCCTTTGTCTATGCAGTGGATGGGTACAAGGCATAGGAATATCAAACATGGTCTCAGTTTAGAATTGCTTCCGTCTTGGTCAAAAGGCCTGTTGATCAATGGGTATTTGTTTATTAGCATCACAGCGGATGATCATAATTTCATTTATCGTAAAAAGAAAAGTCCAAGTCGAAAGGCTTGAACTAATACCCATCCAGAATATTTAAGTCAAATCTATAGTGCATTTATGTTTATAGACTTGACTAGTTGAGTTTTCGGACTGCTACGATACACAATCGGAATAAGAAGTCAAAAAAAATCCCCGATCCAAAGATTCGGGGATTTCCCTACTTTAATCACCCAATAATCATTTTCGTGCGGTGTTGAACTGATTGAAGTCAAAATCTTCGAAGATGGCTCCAACTTTACTTTTCAACGTATCTATATCTTTCATATCATCAGAAATCAGTGCTCCAGATGCGAAACCTTGCCAAATTTGACCACCTGTTTTTGCATCCAAAAAATTGATCAAAATTGTTCCTTTTTTCACTGGCACCATTTTCACAGCTTCTGACCTTGGACCGAAACCTAAATAGTCTTGCCTATTATTTAAAACAAATGTTCTGAGCTCGGTGGCTTCTTCTAATATTAAAAAATTGACCAAAATCTCTGGATTAGTTGCGCTTGTTGCAAATCCTCTAGCTTTCATTTGAATCTCTATTGCGTCTTTTGCAGTTTTCCGGCCGGAAGTGTTATTAAAAACCAAACTCCCCTCTGGTCCTAATAATGCATACATATTTGGGATATTTTCCACTGCTGATACCCACGCATAGGTATCATATTCGGATAGGTCTGCTTCACTATCTTCCCTCGTGACTACTTTCATACCTTTATTAGAGCATGATGCAATTATCGCAATAAGGAAAATAAATGTTAATAGATATGTTAATTTTTTCATGATTTATTGGTTTGATTTAACCTTAAACAAGATTCAAATCAGAGAACTATTGAACTTATACTAATTTATAAATTGACTTTACGACAAGTTCGACTCTTTTTATAACTGAATATGCTTTATCAGTTCCGAATACTATGCCGTAACAAAAAATTGATCTAGGAAAGAATCAAAGGTGGTTTGTAGATTTTAATCAATTTAAGCTGCGTAAAAACTCAATGAATTGTGGAATTTATTACCCTGATTTACTACATTACTTATCTTAATTTATATTTACTTTCTTCCAAAATGAAGGACCTTTCGAACTGTGATTCATTTCAATCTGAAAAGCTTTGGTATGTTTTAGAATTCTAATCAATTCCAATCCGCTAATTTTCGCCCGTATATCCTGTTAATTTTTTTTACGTTAATTCTCAAAACTCTATTCATTGTGAAATTTCCACCTATATCAGGTTTATACGCTGCATGTGAAGTAGTTATACTTTGGTATAAGTCCATCATTAGCTACCCATGAAGTTCCCTGCTCTTTCCCATGTTGGTTTTGAATCCGGCCGAACTTTTCGCCTATTTCCGCTCAGGATCATAGCTGGATTGATCAGTGATCTCTACTACTGGTTCAGACCGGCAAAAGAATATATTATTGTAACAAAGCCTCTGGATAGATTCGGAATACACAATCGGTAATTCACTTTTATTACCCTACATCAAACAGTTTTCTCCAAAGGACCTAACAGTGTTCGGACTTTTAGAATTAGATTGATCAGACTAGGTTCGTATCAATCAGACCAGCATGAGCTCATTTTTTGATCAGTCAGGGAATATCAGGTTGGAAGCAAATGTATACTATCGTTTTCCTATTTTTTATTACTGGCGTCCGACAAAATTTCGTTTTTGGAAATTAATCGGCTTAGAAATGAGTATTTGGAAATTTCCCCGTACCTCCCTAGGTGATGTATCATTGATGGTTCAAAAGGGGGGTAGTTTTCAGAAAGGCGTTGAAATGTTCATTTTGCGCTAACTGGAGCATATTTTTTTCAGATTTTTAGTTTTACTCGGACGCCAGTAATTTTTTATTTTCTAAAAGGAGCTCTTTTCATAGATCCCGAAAATATTTGGCTTTGGAATGAGAATGCTGCACTTCCAGGCAGAAAGTTTATCAAGAATCTGCTGAACGAGCTGGCAGTTGGTACAAGAGTTGGACTGCAAGTAGCTATCTAATTTTTTGCGATTCGTCTTGATTTAACGACGACTTTGAGGTATCCATATTTGATTGAGGGAGAGCGATGGAGCAATACTTGGAATATCGACAGCAAAACTTGACGAAGGGAAAACCTCAATTTCAACTTTGCCTTTGGCTATCCATTCTAACAGACTAGATATAAAATTAGGTCTAAATCATCGTGAGTCATTTTAACGAATCGATTAAATAAAAAGCCCAAGTTGGAAGATTTTGACGTATTAGAAATTATAAGGAGTTAAGCCGACCAAGTAGTATGAATCTTAGGATTCCTCCGTTTAAAAGTATTTCTATGAGATTGTATAAGTAGGGCTGATTAGCTTACGGAAAGAACCTGAGCTTCAAGATTAAAAAAAATCCCCGAGCCAGAAGCTCGGGGATTTACACTTCTTTCATCACCCAATAATTAATCTTATGTAAGTCCGCAATTGCACCAGTAAGAAACAAAAAGCAACTTAAAAATTTGGTAAACACTCGCGTTGTCAGTACTTCCGTCACTCATCATTGGCTTGCCTCGCTGTGGCGGGCCTGCTTGCCAGTAAAGTTAGATTGCTGGCATAGCTGCGGATAATCACATCAATCCTTATAATGACTGAATTGTACAGCTGTATAGATACCATTCAGATTCAATCATTTGCGGTTTGGCCAAATCCAGTTTCAAGTCAATCTCGATCCACCAATTTCCTCACCACATTATCCTATTAAATTTTTTATCTCAATTGTCAAAAATTTTATTTGTTATAAAATTTCATTCTATATCTGATTTATACGGTAGATCTGAAGTAGTTGTTCATTGGGATAAGTTCGTCACTAGCTATTAATCAAGTTCAACTCACGTGCCAACACTGCAATTGAAGCTAAAGAATTACGGATTAAAAGTGAATTGATATGTTATTCTTCTTCTGAGCGTTTGACTAAATTTGATAGCTGGCTATTTCACATTCGGAAATAAGCACATAAAAGTCATCCAAAACTTTCTGGCAACTTTTATGATTTTCTTGTACTTCGGTCTTTGGAAAATATTTAGTCCGACCAAGCTGATTCAAGCCAATCCCTTGATCCTAATGCTAGAAGAAAATGAATTACTGATAGACAAGAAAATTTTGCAAGAAACCTGATGAGAGGTCACTGAGAAGGGGCTGAATAAGACAGAAAAAGAAGTTGTGGAAATTGATTTAGATAAGAATTCCTTGTAAAAAGTGAACTTGATTATTCAATCTCTAGGCGACTATCATGAAATGTAGGATTTAGAATCCTGATTTGATCAATATCTGAAATCTGTGATGGTAACCTCGGGCGTAAATTTTAAAGCTAACTATCCTAGGATGGATTGACACAAATTGGTTATTGAAACCATAGGATTGAAATTTGTTCCTTGACACGCATTGGATAAACTTGTTGGGAATGGCAAAAATTTTAATTTCAAGGCTTTGGGAGATTTTGGTTACTCGATCTCAGGATATGAACAGCTCCTCAAATTTGAAACAAACAGCAATGAAAAAAAAATTGAAGAATATGAGAATTAATACATTGGATTAAGTCTTGAAAACGAATCCATTCTTTTGATTCAGAGTCGAAAGAAGGAAATACCAATCGATTTGAAAGACTTCATAAAAGAGTAGGAACTCACGCTCAGGGGTTATTACAATACCGTCGATTGGGATGAGCTGAGATTTGAATTTGTTTTGGAAGAGCTGGAATTCATTTTAATTTTTGAGTCGATAAAGGCGAAAATAACCAATGAAAGGTTGACCTTACTATCTCTAAAAAGCTTTGTTTTATTTGGAGAAATAGAAGAATTATGAAAAAAATAGCAGATTCAGAAATCCGCTGGGGAATACTGGGGGTGGGAAATGTGTGTGAAGTAAAATCTGCTCCAGCAATGCAGCTGATTGCGTACAGTAAAATAGTGGCAGTAATGCGTCGCAGTGGAGAAAAAGCGAAAGATTATGCTGACCGACATGGGATTTCGAAATGGTACGATGATGCGCAGCAACTTATCGATGATCCTGAAGTCAATGCCATCTACATTGCTACCCCTCCAAATGCACATCTCGAGCTTTGTACTTTGGCTGCAAAAGCCGGAAAGCCTATTTACGTGGAAAAACCCATGGCCAGAACTTATACGGAATGTCAAGAAATGGTCAGAATCTGTGAGAAGCTTCAGGTTCCGCTGTATGTGGCTTATTATCGGAGAAGACTTCCCCACTTTTTGAAAATCAAAGAAGTGATGGAAGCTGGAGCCATCGGTAAGATTCGGACTGTTCATATTGATCTTAAGGAAGCCTTGAACCCAGGACTAGTGGCAGGATCTGAGGAAAACTGGCGAATCAATCCTGAAATTGCAGGTGGTGGTTACTTTTTTGATTTGGCTTCTCATCAAATCGATTTGTTGGATTTCTTTTTTGGTAAGATTCAGCGGGCTTCTGGATTCAGTAGCAATCAAGGTGATGCTTATGATGCTGAGGATATTGTTGTCGGGAATTTTGTATTTGAAAATGGAATCTTGGGGACTGGAAGTTGGTGTTTCACCAGCGCGGAAAATTCGAGAATAGATCAAATCCAAATCTATGGAAGTACAGGTAAAATCAGTTTCGAAACCTTCGGCCAGGGCGAGTTCCTTTTAGAAGTCGATGGTAAAAAAACCGAGAAACTCAGTTTTGAACTTCCTAAGCATATTCAGCAACCATTGATCGAAACCATTGTAGGAGATTTGCTTGGAACAGATAAATGTCCGAGTACAGGAAACTCCGCAGCACGGACCAATTGGGTAATGGATCAATTGACCAAAACAAGAATCGCCTAGCACTGAAAAATTATCACTCCAAATTCTAGTCTACGTCAAAGTCTATGGTCAGTTTCTGCTTGTCGATAGTTATCTGCTTGAAAAAAAATTTAATAGTTTTATTGTTTTGTAGCATCTGATCAAAATCCAAGTGAATTCGATCTGCCTCCTTTTCCCAAATCAATCCCGGCTTTTTAAGATTCATGAATCGTTCCACAAAAAAACTAATCAACGCATTCATTTTGTAGCTGAAAGTCAACTTTCTGGGTTGAACATCTTCAAGTAAAATCTTGATATTAAATTGAGACACCTTTATTTTAAACTGATTATTGCCAAGAAATTCAATGCTTGTTTTTTTAGCAGAAAATTTCTTTGCTAACCGTTCAAGCTCATCTGATGTAAACACTAAAAGCATACCTAAAATTTTTTGTAAAAATTCATTGACAACAATTAAACCAGATAAATCATAACCTGTCAAATAGTCTCAATTGAAATCTTGAGGAAAGGTTATGGTAAGAAAGGTAGCGTTTCATACCCTAATTTAAATTCCCAAAAAACCCAGCCCATGTTGAATAAAATATGATTATCCTCAGTGGCACCAGTAAAGAGATGAAAGCAGTATAAAATTTGGTGAAATCTAATTTTAATTAAGAATGCAAAACCGCGTCTTTAAGTAGCTCTGAAGGGGCTAAACCATTGATACCTGTCCGACGGGGTGGAACCCTGTACGCAAGTGCAGGGAAGAGAAAAAATTACTCACCTATAGCCCTGAACGAGTGAAACTGTGAAGATCCGCCCTTTTAGGGCTTCTATCTTGTTTTATCTAGCTTACCCCCGGCTTTGCCGAGGGTTATGAATGGTTTCAATCCTTCGGATCTATTTTTGACTGAACTAAAACCATATGGCTAAAATTGCTAAGAAAATCTGGCTACTGGTGTAATTGCTGATATACATTAAATAAAATTTTCATTACCATGTTCTGGCTGCGTCCTTATCTCCAATACCGAGGGGGAATTTTGAAATCAAATAAGTAATAAATTTAGCTACCTGCAGCTTTACGGTCATACATTTTAGTTTAAAAGGATCACGTTTTCGTCTCACATCCTTTCAGTTTTTGTTTTTGTGCCCTATACTTTTTAAACAAAAAGCTATTTCATAAAAAACTTATTCAATTTTTTTAGTTAATAATGATGATATATATTTTTTATTGATCAAATATTTGAGAATTCGAATAACCTTATTAAAATTATCTCCGTTATCCAGCTTTAAATAGTCTTTATTTTAAATAAGATTGAATTTTTGGCTCGATTTTAGTTTTAGTGTATATGCATCCTTTTTTACAAAATCTGCATCTACTTAACTCAAGTAAGCTAAAAAAAAAGAGCCATAAGCCACCTATTTCTCACTTTAACCACAAAATCTATGAAAGTGCAAGACTTCGAAAATTGGAAAAGCGCGCTGCTGGTTTTATTCCTGAGCGTTGGTTTCACAAGCTTAAATAAGGCTGAAGCCAATCCTTTTCCTGGTGTTTCTTTCCAAGTGTTTTACGATGAATTGGCTCCCTATGGAGACTGGGTTCAAGATCAAAACCAAGGATATATTTGGCTCCCCTATGCTGAGCAAGGTTTCCATCCTTACGGTTCAAATGGCCACTGGACAATGACTTCTTATGGCAATACTTGGGTCTCCTACTACGATTGGGGTTGGGCACCTTTCCACTATGGACGTTGGTATTTTGACAATTACTACCAGAGTTGGGCATGGGTGCCTGGCTATGATTGGGGACCAGCTTGGGTGAATTGGAGAACAGGTGGTGGATATTATGGTTGGGCTCCGTTAGCTCCCGGCTTTTCAATTAACATAGCCGTGAATTTACCGAACTTCTATTTTGTCTTTATCCCTAGAAATCGAATCTATCATCACTATGCACATCGCTACTTTACCCCTCACCGCAATCGGGTAAGAATTTACAATCAAACTACGATCATCAACAATACAGTGATCTATAATGATAATCGCTACGTCGCAGGACCAAATCGTAGAGAAATAGAACGCGTAACCAACAGATCGGTTCCAGTCTATGAAGTACAAGGCTCTGACCGGGCAGGAAGAACAGCGGTCTCAAAAAACTCCATCAGCAGCTATCGTCCTGAGCTTGGAAATAGCAGAGGTCGAAAAGCGGAAGCAAGACCAACTCGAACACTCGATGCAAATGAAGCAAAATCAACTCGCGGTCAAGCGGCTGATCGATCAGCATTAAATAGCTCCAGATCAGCAAATTCAACTATGAGAAATTCAGATGCACCTGCTAGCAGATCTGATCGAGGAACCTTAAGGTCTGGCAGTCCGGTACAAGAATCTCGTTCCTTTGAATCTAAACCATTTGAAGATGATAGAAGTCGTACTTCAGATCCTACCAGAAGAGAGAGTCAGGATAGACCGCAAGTTCGACCATCGGACGCTAGAAGTACAAGTCCGGGAAGCGCAAGAACCTCACCGAGTGTGCCGCAGCGTGAACAAACAAGATCTGAACCTCCTACTCGACCTAATGTACGAGCTGGTCAAGGACAGCAAACACAATCTTCAAGACCTGAAGTAAGATCAAGTCAAACTCAACGAAGCCAAGCTCCACAGCCTACTGTAAGATCGGCTCCACAACAAAGGGGTAATTCTGAAGTGAAGACAACTACCCGAACTTCTCCACCCGATTCACGAGTGAACACTCCAGCAAGCACTCAAAGAGGTAGATCTACTAAGGTCAGTTCTGATGCAAGCAAGGAGACTAAAGTAAAACCAGCATCTAAGATATCGGCTGGCCGTACAGTCAAATCAGAAGGGAATTAAACTTTAGCTATAAATTAAACCAACTAGCAGCGATTAAAGCACGATCAAAAATGATCGTGCTTTTTTTATTCCCAGTAACTCAGATGAGTTTTGAAGGCTTTTTAAGTATCTTTTGATATTCAAAATCTAAAACCCGATGCAAAAAATTCTAGTTCTTTTTCTTTTTTCGATCTGTTTTTCAGCTGTTGCTCATGCGCAATCCGTGGATAAACTCCCTTTGAAATACCGGAACATCGGCCCCTATCGAGGCGGAAGATCAGTCACGGCCACAGGAGTAGTCAATGATCCCCTGACTTATTACTTTGGCACCACTGGTGGTGGAGTCTGGAAGACTTCGGATGCAGGTCAGCACTGGGAGAATATTTCGGATGGCTTTTTTGAAACGGGCTCAGTAGGAGCAGTAGCGGTATCAGAAAGTGATCCAAACATTGTCTATGTAGGAATGGGAGAACATGCACCCCGTGGCGTGATGACTTCCTATGGAGACGGCGTCTATAAATCTACCAACGCTGGTAAGACTTGGAAAAAACTTGGCTTGGAAAAAACCCAGCATATCTCACGAATTCAGATTCACCCAACTAATCCTGATATCGTCTACGTAGCAGCACAAGGTGCACTTCATGGTCCAAATCCTGATCGAGGAGTCTATAAATCTACTGATGGTGGAGTCACTTGGGAGAAAGTGCTCTTCGTAGATGAGAAGTCTGGTGCAGCAGAATTATCTATGGATATGAATACTCCAGAAGTACTCTATGCTGCAATCTGGGAGCATCAGCGTAAACCTTGGCAAGTGATCTCTGGTGGACCCGGAAGTGGATTATATAAAACTACAGATGCAGGAAAAAATTGGAAGAAAATCCATGAAGGACTCCCCGAAGAAAAAGGGAAAATGGCGATTTCAGTTTCCAGAGCTAATTCGAGTAAAGTCTATGCATTGATTGAAAGCGACTCTGAAAAAGATCTCGGCGGCTTATTTGTCTCAGATGATGCTGGTGACAGCTGGAACCTTGTGAATAAGGATAATCGATTGACTCAGCGGGCATGGTACTACATTGAAGTTTTTGCAGATCCGAATGATGAGCATACGGTTTGGGTTCAAAATGCTCCTATGCTTCAATCAATCGATGGAGGAAAGACATTTGAGCAAAACAGTGGTGCACACGGTGACTACCATGATATTTGGTTTAATCCTCGAAATTCTAAAAATATGATCTTGGCAGATGACGGAGGTGGAAGTATCACTTTTAACGGTGGTAAAACCTGGTCCACTCAGTCCAATATGCCAACTGCCCAATTCTACCGAATCAACACCGATAATCAATTTCCCTACCGTATCTACAGTGGCCAGCAGGATAATAGTTCAGTGGTGATTAGTTCTATGGCACTGGGCAGAGGTGGAATTTCACAAGAGAATTGGAATTCCTCAGCAGGAGGAGAATCTGCTTTCTTGGCTTTTGACCCTGATAATCCTCGCTATGTCATGGGGGGAAGCTACCTCGGGACTATCGACTTGCTTGATATGAAGTCCGGTGGATCGACTAATGTGATGATCGCTCCGATCCAGTATCTGGGAAGAGATGCTTCAGATATGAAGTATAGATACAATTGGAATGCTCCAATCATCTGGTCGCAGCATGAGCCAGGCACTTTTTACCATGGTTCGCAGTTCGTACTTCGCACTCGGGATAATGGCGTCAACTGGGAAGTGATCTCCCCTGATCTCACTCGAAATGAAAAGGAAAAACAAGGAAAAGGTGGCGTACCCTATACCAATGAAGCTGTTGGCGCAGAAAATTACGGAACACTCGCCTACATCATCGAATCTCCTCATGAGAAAGGAGTGTTCTATACTGGAAGTGACGACGGCTTAGTTTATCTCACAAAAGACGGAGGTGAAAACTGGACAAACGTAACTCCCAAAGGTCTGCCGGAAACCTTGATCAATGCGATAGAAATCTCTTTGATTGACCCAGCTACAGCTTATATCGCTACGACTCGCTACAAATTCAACGATTACACTCCGGCCATATATAAGACATCAGATTACGGAAAAACATGGGTAAATATTAGCTCTGGAATTCCCTACGGCGCATTCACCAGAGTAGTTCGTGAAGATTCCAAAGACAAAGATTTGCTATATGCAGGTACAGAGAAAGGGATCTATATTTCCAGAAATCGCGGAACATCCTGGGAAGCATTTCAACTCAATTTACCAGTTACACCAATTACTGACTTGAAGTTGGCCCATGAAGATTTGATTGTTGCTACCTCTGGAAGGTCGTTTTGGATTTTGGATGATTTAAGTTTGGTCAGAGAAATGGAAAAAACGGTTCAAGCTCCAAAAATTTATACTCCTGAAGCAGCTTATCTCGGCAGTTGGTCCAGTCCGCTCAGCAGAAGCAATTCTGATTTCGATGGAACTGATCCTTTTGAAGGAGTGAATCCAGCAAATGGCATGGTGCTCTACTATCACTTGCCTGAAAATACTTCGGATACTACCAAGATCAGTTTGGGAATTTATAATGCCGATGGCAATTTAGTTCGGATGATCAGCTCTGAGAAAGACAGTGAATTCCAATCTTATCCAGGAGGTCCTTCCGAGGAACCTATTCTTACGGTAAAAAAAGGTATCAACCGATTCGTATGGGATATGCGCTATCCGAGTATGCCAGGAATCCCCACAGCCTATCTCGAAGCAAGCTACCGAGGTCATCAAGTAATACCAGGCGATTACAAAATAATACTTAAAGCTGGAAGCCAGACTTCAGAAACTTCAGCTAGCATCGCAGCAAACCCTCTTTATGAAATCACGATGGCCGATTATCAAGAATATGAAACCTTCATGACAGTGTGCGAATCAGAATTGACTGAGATGCACCAAATGGTAAATCAAGCAATGGACTATCAGAAGCAATTGAAAGCAACTCTGACAAAAACGAAAGGAAAAGAGGCTTTGAAAAATCTTCATGATACTGGAAACATCTTACAAAAGAGCCTTCAAGCGTGGGATGAAAAAATGATTCAGCGGAAATCTACTGCTTATGATGATGTAGAGAACTTCCCAAATAAGTTTACCGCGAATTACTTATACCTGATCAATCAAACCGAAAGCTCGATTCCTAAAGTAAACAAAGGATCGAAAGATCGGTTCGCCGAGCTTTGGGAAGAATGGAAAGTCTTGAAAGCTGAAGGTGAAAAACTATTGGACGAGGAAATCCCTGCCTTCAATAAAAATGCACAAGAGGCTGGAATAGGAACTCTCTACCTTAAGTAAACTAGATTTAATTTGAAAAAAGCCCGTTTTAAATATAAAACGGGCTTTAATTTTTTATGCGCCTAATTCTCAACTCTTCAAGTCGCCAAATAAAATTCTGTTTATCTCATTTTTCTTACCTTTGTTCTCCTAGTTAACATCAGGAGCGGGAATTCCAAAAACTCCAGCTACTGGAGACCAAACCGAAACTTATTATTCAAATGACAAAGTTTTTCAACCTCTTTGACTTCCGACAACGGGTAGATTACAAAACAGAAGTCCTGTCAGGTCTTACTGTGGCCATGGCATTGATTCCTGAGGCAGTCGCTTTTGCACTTATCGCTGGCTTATCCCCACTTACAGGATTGTATGCTGCTTTTATGATGGGCTTAGTCACTTCGATTTTGGGAGGTAGACCAGGGATGATTTCCGGCGCTACAGGTGCCGTTGCTGTGGTCATCGTCTCACTAGCTGCTGTTCATGGAGTAGAATATGTCTTTGCGGCAGTAGTATTGGCAGGAATTATTCAGGTAAGCGCTGGAGCCTTGAGACTTGGTAAATTCATGCGATTGGTACCACATCCGGTAATTTTCGGATTTGTGAATGGTCTAGCTATCATCATTTTTATGTCTCAATTGGAACAATTTAAAGATTCTTCCGGGGCTTGGCTTACCGGAACTTCTCTTTATTTACTCCTTGGTCTAGTGCTTTTGACCATGTTAATAATTTGGGGTTTACCAAAACTAACTAAAGTTGTTCCTTCCTCGCTGACTGCAATTTTGGTAGTATTTGGAGTAGTATCATTTCTAAATCTCGATACCAAAACAGTTGGAGATATTGCCAGCATTCAAGGTGGCTTCCCTCCTTTCCATTTACCCGTGGTTCCTTTGACTTTTGAAACTCTTCAGATTATTTTCCCTTATGCAGCCATTGTTGCCGGAGTTGGTTTGATCGAAAGCTTATTGACTCTGAACATTATTGACGAGATCACCGAAACTCGAGGTCGTGGTAATAAAGAAGCCGTCGCCCAAGGAATAGCAAATATGCTTTCTGGTGTGTTCTCAGGAATGGGTGGCTGCGCAATGATCGGCCAGTCTCTAATCAATATTTCTTCAGGAGCCCGAGCAAGACTTTCCGGCATAGTCGCCTCCGTGATGCTTTTAGTCTTTATCATGTTTGGAAGCAGCTTGATCGAGCAGGTGCCAATGGCAGCCTTGACAGGTTTGATGATCATGGTATCAATAGGTACTTTCGAATGGGCCAGTTTACGAACGTTTACCAAAATGCCTAAATCGGATGTTTTCCTCATGGTTCTGGTCACCTTGATTACCGCTGTGCTGCACAATTTAGCTTTGGCCGTACTGATAGGAGTGATCCTTGCTGCACTTTTCTTCTCTTGGGATAATGCGAAACGAATTCGAGCTCGAAAATCAATTGACGCTGATGGCGTGAAGCACTATGAAATGTATGGGCCACTTTTCTTTGGATCAGTGGGAGCTTTTGCAGAGAAATTCGATATTCAGAATGATCCAGAAGAAGTCATTATTGATTTTGCTGAAAGTAGAATAGTAGATATGTCAGCCATTGAAGCCCTCAATCGAATTACTGAGCGGTACCTGAAAGTTGGTAAAATTGTTCACTTACAACATCTCAGTCCTGATTGTCGAAAGCTAATTGCTAATGCAGACAAATTAGTGGACGTAAACGTGATCGAAGATCCAAACTATAAAGTGGTCTTGGATTAAAGTCTAGAAAATATTTACAAATGGTGACTTCATAAACAGGAATGAAAGAATAGGGAAAGCTAACATTGAGAGAATCAGAGTAAATTTAACTGTGAGCTCAAAACCAAATGTAGAAATCCCTAATTATGCCAGTATCCTAATTTCCGTTGATTAACTGGCGGAAATACTCATCAAGACGGGACAGGCGGATGATCAATGACAAAATATAGGAAAGGCTAGTGTTCACCCTATATTAAATTGCTTTTTTCTTTTATCGGTGCAAGTACGGATACACTTAAGACCCAACTAATCAATCCAGAAGAATGAACTTGTCTTTTGAATTGCGGCCCTCAGGGAAACTCTTGTAGCCTTAGCGATTAAAATAACTTGCAAGAAAAATGGATGGCTGCATAGCCATCCATTTTCTTATTCTATCGCAGCAAAAACCATTTGCCTGAATTTCCATCCAGTTTGATCTCCATTTCCCCCTTGGGTTTGCTTCATCAAGATTCCGATTGTATTGGTAGCGGGATCTGCAAAATACTGTGTATTGAAATAACCGCCCCAATCAAATGTACCCACGCTTCCATCCCCTCCTTTGGGAAAGCCTGGCTCATTGACAATTGCGAAAGCGAGTCCATAATTTTTCTGCCCGCCAGAGAAAAGTTCTCCCACTTGATTAGACATAATGATTTCGATGGTTGTGGGGCTAAGAATTCTCTTTCCATCATAGATTCCGCCGTTCAAATACATCTGAAGAAATTTGGCATAATCCCCAGCAGTAGATGAAAGCCCAGCTCCGCCGGAGAAAAAGGTTTTTGCTCCTTTCTTAGGGTAATCTGAGTCATAGAAAGTAACTGGCATTGGTCGCCAGGCACCATTTGCAAATTGATGGACTGTTACCAATTTTTCTGCTTGGGTTTTACTTAAATAAAAGGCGGTATTGGACATACCTAAAGGCTGGAAAATTCGAGTTTTCAAAAAGGTATCAAAAGGCATCCCTGAGATAATCTCAATAAAATACCCCAAGACATCCAAGCCTTCTGAATAGGTGAATTTGGCTCCTGGATCATGATGGATCGGAAGCTTAGCAAGCTGCTTAATATTATCTCCAATCTTGATCGGTTCGGTAGTATAAAGATCAATGATCCCAGCTTTTTGATAGATTATTTTCATACGCTCATCCCCATCGATCATTCCATATCCGATACCTGAAGTGTGGGTCAGCAAATCTTTAATCGTGATCTCACGTGAAGCAGGTCGGGTAGAATAAGTAGAGTCCGCAAACCGAAATCCAGTCATCACCTGTGGATTTTTGAATTCAGGGATATACTTGGAAATCGGATCGCTTAATTGAAATTTTCCTTCTTCCCAAAGCATCATCACGGCAGTCGAAGTAATAGCTTTTGTCTGAGATGCTATTCGGAAGATCTGATCCTTTTCCATTTTTTGTTGGGAAGGAAGATCTGCAAAGCCTTTGGAAGATTCGTAAACTATCTTACCATCTTTGACAATCATTGCCACCAAACCAGGAACTTGGTTTGCATCTATGGCTTCATTCAGCATTTGATCAATCCGATTGATTCTGTCTTGAGAAATTCCCTTTTGAGGTGAACTTGTGGCTGGTGTCAAGACTTGAGCATGCAATCCCAATGACATCAACAATGCGAGACCTGTAAAAAATAGTTTTTTCATGAGGTTTGGGTTTGTTATGTTTCAACTTACACAAAGCAATCGAAACAGACATAAAAAAAGCAGACTGGAAAAATCCAGCCTGCCTTATAGTAAAAGTATTGGGTGATTAATCAACTTTTACTTCAAAGTAGTATTCTTTCCCATCTTGAAACTTTCCAAGTACGACAATTTCTTCGCCTGAGAGATCCTTCAAGACCTCTATCAATTGATCCGGTCCTTGAATCTTGACTCTACCATCGCTGGTCATTATCGACGTAATCACAAATCCTGGACGGGCACCAGCAGAACGCCACTTATTTCCTTGCACCGAACCGATTACAGCACCACCTGACAGCTTCAAGCCGTCCTTTATTTTAGTAGGCAGTTCTTCAAAAACAACTCCTTCAAACTCGGTAACCTTAGGAATTATTTTTTTGACAATGTCTGTATCACCCGAAAAATTCTTAAGTGTTGCTTTGACTTTAAATGTTTTCGAATCTCTGATATATTCAAGCTCCACTTTATCACCTGGACGTTTTCTAGCAACCATCTCTTGAAGATTCGCCACGGATGCAGTTTTC
>Ga0222709_1000159_pt1 | contig 23321 bp, 21 predicted proteins | sample AntAcemetage1692_FD_179822 | JGI IMG/M metagenome (GOLD analysis project Ga0222709, IMG submission 179822) | Saline water microbial communities from Ace Lake, Antarctica - #1692 | ecosystem: Environmental > Aquatic > Non-marine Saline and Alkaline > Saline | place: Antarctica: Ace Lake...
ACAAAGAGATTCTTTACAACGGGGCTATTCTCATTCTATTTACTGACTTACTCGCTCCACTTAATCCTGATTGAGCCCTCTTGGTGCAAGATAAACGGAGTTCCCGTGTGATATGAATGGCTTAGACTAAGCGATTCATATCGGGGTCGGACGGTATCCGTAATTACTTACTTCGCAAGTAGCTTGCTCGCTAATACATGGGTAAATGATGCATAATGTATAATTAGACTTTTTTTCTGCGGAGGAAATTACCCAATATTGGGTAGATATCGTATTTGTAAGTAGTTATGTAAATAGAATTTTATACGACAAAATAAGCAGTCAAAGAGCAGAAAAAAGTATGATTAGTGAAACTTTCGTTTCACATTCCTAATAACCGTGTCAAACGCTGCCAATCCGAAATGTTTAATCGGAGTAGACGCCATAAGTCTTAATTCTTGAAATATATTACTTTCTCCATCCAGAAAACTAAACATAATTTCTGGTTTGTTTCGAGCGTACATTTGACTAAAAACTTCCCCAATGGGGTACCGCTTTTTTTGAATTACGTTTAGTAAAACGCTGGCGTAAAGTACATGCCTTTTATGCCACCAACTATTTTCAGTTTTCGGTTTTCCGGTCATTTCTAATTGTGAAACCAAAGCTTGTAAACGCTTTTGCGTTCCCTGAAAAGTGTACCCCGTTGCGGGATTAGTATAGCCTCCCGCCGTGCCGATTCGAACAATATGTGCCGATGGAAACTCTTCGGTTGGCACGTCAGACATCGGGATTACACCAAACTCATCTTCTAAAATCTGATGCTTTGGTAGTCTTAAATTATGTGATATGTATTCTTTTAACTCAGTGTCATAGGCTTCAGGAGTTAATAAAGATTCACTGAACAGTGTATACTCGATTAACGCAGTTTTTTCGTCAAAGGGGAGAATATAAATAAACCGACACTCGTCGTTTTTTTGCTTGACCCCAAAGTTCATCATATCCGGAATTTCTGGATTGAAGAATGGTTCTTCGGTTTGTACAACAACACCCTTAAAATGTTGTAAAAGGTTGTAATTCTCGGAGAGATTTAATTTCAACTTGTACGTACTATCAAACACAAAAGAAGCTTTAAATCGGTCGCCAGTAGCTGTTTCAACGGTAGCAAAATCTTTGGCGTCTGAAATATTTTCTACGGTGTCCCTTACCCACGAAACACGTTTACTTCCGCGGAGTTTCGGGATAATGAACTTGTAAAAGTCAATTCCACGGATTACTTTGTAGCGATACTCACCAATATCGAGGTGTTGTTTTTTACCGCTCGTATCATAGAAGTTTACCGAATCCCATTTTCTGTAGACAATCGACTCAAAAGGATTGGCACCTTTTTCCCAAAAAGCCCACGTACGATCGTTACTATTTTTTTCCGTAGGTTCAATAATGAGAATCTGCTTACCTTCAAGTTTAGAATTGATGAGGTAATAGGCCAAGGACAAACCCGACATTCCGCCGCCACAAATAATATAATCGTAGTGCTTCATTTCACTGACTGCTTGTGCTATAAATTAAACATCAACGTGCCTTTCGGAGTGATAACTCGACCGGACCAAAGGACCAGATTCCACGTATTTAATTCCCCGTCGTTCGCCTTCTTCTTTATAAAAAGCAAACATATCTGGATGAATGTAATCTATCACTTCGTGGTGCATCTTGGTAGGTTGTAGGTACTGACCTAATGTCAAAATATCAACGCCCACCTCAACCAAATCATCAATAGCTTTCAGGAGTTCGTCATGGGTTTCGCCAAGCCCAAGCATAATACCGGTTTTGGTTCTTTTTCCGTACTCTTTAATGCGGCGTAATTCTTCTAAACTGCGGTTATACTTCGCTTGTGGACGCACCGGTCGGTACAGCCGTTCAACGGTTTCCATATTGTGTGAAACAACTTCCTGACCCGCAGAAATCATGCGATATAAAGCATCCCAGTTACTCTTTGTGTCGGGAATTAACGTTTCAATCGTAGTTTCGGGTGCCAATGCCTTAGTTTTAATCACCGTCTGATACCAGATTTCTGCTCCTTTGTCTTTGAGTTCATCACGATTTACCGAAGTAATTACGGCGTGTTTGACGCCCATTGTTTTTATCGCTTCAGAAACACGCTGTGGCTCGTCGGTATCGTATTCATTTGGTCGTCCGGTGGCTACGGCACAAAAAGTACAACTCCGCGTGCAGACATTGCCTAATATCATGAAAGTGGCGGTACCAGCACCCCAGCACTCACCCATATTAGGGCAACTACCAGATTGACAAATCGTGTGCAGCTTATTCTTGTCCACAACCTCCCGGACTTTACGGAAGCTTTCACCGATAGGTAATTTCACCCGAAGCCACGAAGGGCGTTTGTTCGGGCGTTGTGTTGGAATGGTATTAACCGCTGGAAGAACGGGAACTTCTATCATTTTCTTTTAGCTAAAAATTTACTTGATATTAATAATTAGACAAACTATCCATTCTACTAATGAGTAATGCAACTCTACTTTTGACAAATAAGGCGTTTGACTAGAGGATAAATATTTTGGATTCTTGCCCCTCTTCAAACTCGTTAAAGCCATGTGGATTATACTCAAAAAAGCTATCTCGATGGGTCAACCACGCCCTTTTTCATTCTTTAATACTATTCTTTTGCTTCGAGGCAGAGCGTCGTATAGACTGAAGTAAGATAAGTTTAATAGTTTGTCAACTTGGTTGTAATACGATGAAGTACACCCCATCATATTTTCACTTTAATCTAAACAGTTTTGAAAGTTAGCTTCTGTGAAGCTTAAATCAGTAGAAGTAACTCTTGCGTGTTTTTGACCAAAGCTTATTATCGAAACCAACATCGAAAGAAAAGCGATAGTTCGTATAAAATCTCTTACTTGTTGATTCGCTTATTGCCAAAATATAAAGTCACGTAACCCGAAGCGTAAAAAGGTTTGTTTTCTACAATTTGGGCGGCAATAATTTCGGGAGCACGGAGGAAATAATCAAAGGTGAAGCCAAATTCAAATCCAGTAATGCTATCGCCAAAAGTATTCATATCCAGATTCAACGCCGTCTTTACGTGAACGCCTGGCACAACTTTAGCTCCTTTTAAGAAGCCTTGCCAGATGCTTCCAGCTCCGATAATACTACCTACGTTTGTGTGAATATCAGGATTATAAGGGACGGTTTCAGGGCGATCCTGATTTGGATTTTGGTATTTAATGTAATACGGTTTCTCGATGCCAATCGTTGGACCAGTTGCCAAAATGGCACTCAAACCAACGCCTTCGTCGTTCCCTTTTCTGAACAAAAACCATTCACGTCCGTACTCTGGGCGAATGGCGAATAAGTAATTCTTCTTGCCAATTGATACCCGATTTCCAAAGTTATTACTGAGGTTATTTTCTTTGGGATGGCGGATATTTACCAATTCTAATGCGGCGTAGCGGTGAACAGTCTTACCTTCTTTAACATTAATTAAATTAGAATGACGCAACACAAAACCTCCTAACAAGCCGGAACTTGTATTGGTAGTGGCTCCGTAAGCGAAGATTTTAGAATACTCTACCGCTTCTTCGTTATTCGTTCCTTTTCTTTGCGAGAACACTACAAAAGGTAGTGCAAGCGATATTAAAGTAAAAAGTATCTTTCTCACACAATTTATTATTTTCGTTTAATTAAAATTAAATAGAATGTTTTAGCTTTGAACTACAATAACGCACGAATGTTAGATTTATATACGTTAAATTGAGACTTTCAGTTGCAATCGAATATAATTTAAACTTTATCTACGCAAGATGGCTACATCAACAATTAAATACTCAGGAAACCTCCGGACAGAAGCAACGCACATCCGTTCGGGAAAGGAAATTATTACAGACGCTCCCGTTGACAATAACGGGAAAGGAGAAGCTTTTTCTCCAACAGATTTAGCCGCTACATCACTGGCTTCTTGTGCCATGACAATTATAGGTATAACTGCTGCGAAAGACGACGTTGACTTTACGAATAGTGAAATAGAAATGGTTAAAACTATGTCGGTTGATACTCCGCGTCGGATAACAAAGATTGAATTAGGTTTTAAGTTCAAAACGGCGACTGAGTTATCAGAAGCTCAACAAAAAAAATATCAACGAGTGGTTCACACTTGTCCGGTTGCGTTGAGTTTGCATCCCGATATTGAGCAAGTGTATAACTTTACATGGCTATAATTGAGTGAGGCTAAAACCCTTTTTTGAGCAGTTTTAGTGCCTCTTTCCCGCGATTCATAATTCCCTTCGACTTTCGTCCGTCTTCCGTAAGTAATTCGGGCTTTAGTTCGGGGAATTGTCGGGAGATTTTGTGGTAAGCAGTCACTGAAGATACTTGGATGACGATGGCTTCTTTTCTTAGTTCATTCGGAATGTCCATCCGTGGTGGGGGCTTCGGGTTTTAAAGCGTGTTCTTCAATTAAATAATCAATCAGTCCGTTACAACTTCTTTTTAGTGTATCGAATACTTTTCGGAAAACTTTTTTGTCTTCGTAATAAGGATCTTGTACTTCTTGCACCCCTCGAACTTCGGGGTCAAAATCCCGAATCAAAAATAATTTTCTGGCGGGTGGGGTAGTGTGGAGATTTTCGTAATAAAAATTATAAACAGCCTCAAAGTTGGCCTCGTCCATAACGGCGATATGATTGTATTCTGTCAAATCGGCAACGCTCAATTTCTGCCCAACGTGCGACGTATCAATTTCGTGTTCCGCCAAAACCTCAATCGTTCTGCGGTCGGGTGATTTACCAACGTGCCAACCTTTCATTCCCGACGAAGCAGTTAATATCTGACTCGAAAGCCTTCGCTCGTTCACTAATTGCCTAAAAATTGCTTCTGCCATTGGCGAGCGACAAATATTTCCTAAACAGACGAATAGTACCTTTATCATAATATTTTCAGAGTAAAAGAAGTATTCCGATAGCTATCGGGAGGAAGTTTTAGAAACAAAAATTAGTGTTGAAAACAAATTAGTCGAGCATTTTTCCGTCGCTGTCTACGATGATAAAAACAGTTTCGCCTTCTTTTTTCATTCGGTATTTTTCCCGGGCAAACTTTTCGGCGGCATCGTCATTTCCCAAAACTTCCGCTTTCTCAACTTTAATCTGTTTCAGTTGTTCTTCGTAAAAAGTAATTCCTTCTTGATAAGACTTCTTTTCTTTCCAAAGGTCAAATAAAGCAAAAACGTTGTTGCCGTCAATGAAGAAAATCCAGGCAATAAAAAAAAAGAAAGTTCCCGCAAAGAAAGTGTATTTCCAACGGTAGAGGCGAAGTAGGTTTTTCATCAAATATTTTTTAGGTGAGCACGGTCAACAAATATACACGAGATTGATTAAAACTTCCCGCAAATCCCTTTAAAATCACAGAAGTGGCACTGTTTAATATCGTCGGTTTGTTGGAACGGAATGGCGTTGTCGTACATAGATTTTATAATATCTTGCAGGTGAGTTTCTGAGGTTTTTACGAATGATTCAGCCGTTTCTCCTGCTTCAAAATACAACTCAGTTTGCAGGTTTTCTTTTTGGTTTCTGAAGGAATATATTTTTGCTTCAACGTGTTGATTTTCAAGTGATTGGTTTTGGAGAACTTTCAGTTCACTGTTTAGCATTTTCTTAGAAACCACAAATTTATAAAGCCAAAGCTGACGCAGTTTCCCTAAGTCAGGTTTATAAATATCTTCGGATAAACTTTTCGAGGTAATGTCTTTGCCATATACCATGCCCGTCTTATAATCAACCACCGAAATAAGGTCGTCTTTTCGCTCGATTCGGTCAATGATTCCGGCAATTTTAACGGGTATTTTTTCGCCGTTTACGTCCACTACAACTTCGGTGTTTAATCGTATTTCGTAAGATAGTACTTCCATCGGGAAAACGCCTTGTTTGATTTGCTCTCTGAAGAAGTTCGTGAGTACTCGTACGGCCACTTTTTTCAAGATAAAATTTACCCCGCGGTCAATCACGATTCCCGCAAAATTATCGGCGTAAACCTTATCTAACCTTCTTGGAATTTCGGTGATAATTTGCTCGGCGGTTTCGTTGGTGTAAACGGTTGATTTTTTGGTGAAATCAGCGTCAATTTCTTCGAGGGTTTTGTGCAGCCAATTTCCAAAAATATCGGCTCCTACTTTTTCGTCTACTAATTCTCGCTGGGATAAATTAGCTATTTTCTTAAAGTAAAAACGAAGTGAACAGCCTAAGTAATCGTTTAGGGTTGATGGATATAATCCTTTCTCTGTCAAGTATTTGGTAAGTTTTTGAGCAATTTCGTCACTCTTCGGGATTACAATACTTGATTCAATTTCTAAGGCTTCCGTTTGACTTATTTCCGCATCGGGTTTCGAGAAAATAATATTGGGATTCGCTTTGAGTAATTCGTTTTCAATTTGCAGAATAAATCGGCTTGGTTCGTTGCCACCGCCCACGCCACCACCCGACGGTTGAAGATACAGCAAGTCAATTTTTTTGGCACGTTGTAGTAACCGAAAAAAGTGATACGACATCACGGCGTCTTGATTGCGGTAAACGGGCAAGCCGAACTCAATGGCGGCATCGTACGGAATGAGGGAATTGTTACGACTTGACGACGGCAGCATTCCCTCGTTTAGCGAAGTGATGATTACGTGATCAAAGTCAAGGCAGCGGGTTTCGAGCATCGACATAATTTGTAAATCGGCGATGGGTTCTCCGCTGAAAGGAATCCGTTCTTCTCGAATCAGCTCATTCAGGAAGTGCCGGAAATTCTTGATATCGAGGTCACTATGTTGCTCAACGATTCGCTCAATCCGGTTAAGGATTGTTAGGAACAAGTAAAGGTATTCAATCTCGATGGCATCGGGGGCGGTTTTATAAACGCCGCGTAAAACATCAACCAAATCGTAGAGGTTTTTTAGGGCTTTGTTTATGCTTCCGTTCCAGCGGCTGAAAAACATGGAGAAAATTGGATCGCCTTCGCCTAATTCGAGCATCTCTTTCTCACTGAGGTAAACGAGGTTGTTTTTTGTAATGTGGCGAAGTGCTTTTCGGATGGGATTCGTATCGCCGTCGTGTTCGTATTTAATTAATTCGTACCGCCGAACGAACGGGTGGTTGAGTATTTTGTGAATGTGGCGATGACTGAACTTTGGAATCTTAACGGTATCACCTTTTTTGTTTTGAAACTCCACTATATTCGATTGTAATTCAAATAGAGCGTTCACTAATGTAGTAAGGAGAGATTGTTTCAAGGAAAGTCCCATCGTGATATTAAACGAATCGACTGACGCGTCGAGCGAGTTCAGCATTGGTTCGAGTAATTGTTCATTTGCCAATACAATGACCGTTTGTTGCCCCGGGTTTTTCGCGATGGTTTCGGCGTAAATTTCTCCCGTAGTTTTGGCTTGCATGGCGTTTGTCTGCAAACCAATTACCCGAATTTCTTTCGTTTCTTTTTTTAAGCTTTCGGTCTGCCAATTCCATTTTCCAAAAACCCCGCTGTTGCGGTATCGCCGCAAAACGTTTCCCGCTTTGTGATCGGAGTTCATATAATAATCGTCAGAGTCCCAGAAGGTTTCAGCGAGTTGGGCTTTTACCAGTTTAGAAATAATCTTTTCTTCGGAATTGCTCAACGCGTTCAACCCAACGAAGTAGTATTTTTCATAATCTTCTTTTTCGAGTAAAAGGGTTTCTACGTCGTTTGCCAATAACCGGTACGCCATTCCCCGATAAGCTAAACCCTTAGTAATTAGTTTATTTTGTAGATTTCGGTACGCTATATCAATATGGGAGAAAAGTTTGAAATACGCGTCCGAAACGGTGGTTCGGTTCACTTCTTTACCGATGCTTTCCAGCTCTTTTCCCCAGCGAGCAATTGCTTCGGCATCGCTCATATAATCAAAAAGTGCCTTTGGATTTTCGACCAAATACTGATCTATTAAATCAAAGTCTTTGAGCAGTGTGCTGCCCCAACCCACAAAACGATCGAACTGAACTTCCTTGTCAATTTCTTTAAAGACTTCGTAAAACTCAAAAATCAATGAAATATTATCAATCAACCTGACGGATGACATTTGCGTGACGAAGTCATCAATGGCAAAAACATCGGGGGAGATAAATGGTATTTCTGAAAGTTCTGCTAATTCACGCTTGAAATAAAAGACGGCACGGCGGGTTGGTAAAACCACGCAGATTTTTTGTAAATTAGTGAGTGAATGTTGGGCGAAAATTCGTTGAGCAGCGTCTTGGAGGAATTTCATTTGTTTTAGGGAGTTGGCAGTTGTGTGTCTTAATTATTTCAAGGTTTTTTAAAAGAGGTCCACTCATAATCTTCAATTACTATGACCTTTGAATCGTGGACTAAAACTTTTCTAAAAATGGAGTTTTATCCTAACTATTCGGGTTTGGCTAAAGCCGATTCGCTTTCTCTGTTCTTGACTATTAGTTAAAGCAAGCGATCTGCGTAAGGTGGTAATTTAAAAGGTACTATTTTTAATTAAGCTCTTTTCTATTTCTTCCCAGAAACCAAATACATCATCGTTCCGCCGCCGTTAAAATAAGTGCCGCTCTGGATTTGATTACGTGCGAGTTCATCCGCTTCGTTCTCCACATTATCAAGATAAAAGCTTATTGCCGCTTGTTGTTCAGGTTTTTCGTACGGGGCGTAAATGGGCGTAAGTTTATCGTTTAAATACGATTGTATTTCCTGAAAACCCAATTTATTCATGGTCCCTGCCATTAAATCACCAAAAGAATTATGGCCCTTCCCGTCCATTCGTTTTAAGTTTTCAAAAGAAAGCGTACTTTCAAACCGCTTGGTTGCTGTCTCTATCGGTTCTTTCCGGTTGGCGGAGTCTTTCAAGACCGCCTGCACCAAATTATTGGGCTCGGCACAGATAACGATGCCGTTTGGTTTTACAACCCTTCGCATTTCCGCCAACGCTTTTTCGGGATTCCTCAGATGAATAAGAACCGTTTGACACGTGACCACATCAAAAGAATTATTTTCAAAAGGTAGCCGGTGAGCATCAGCAGACTGAAACTCAATTTGACTTCCGAAGCTTTCGAAATATGCTTCGATTGACTCATTTCCTTCCGACCAGGCTTCGTCATTATCAACGGCGGTTACCTGAGCGTTTGGCTGTAAATATGGCAGTAATAATTTGCTCCAGTGGCACAGGCCGCAACCAATATCAAGCATTGATTGGTATTGACTTAGGTTCCACCTTTTCGCCATCAATTCCAGAAAGTCAGTATTGTACCAAAAGTCCCTGCCTTCGTGAAAATACGTTTCGGAATGAGCTAGATTTTGCGTTGTGTTCATGTGAGCAAATGTACGGATTTTCCGGTTTAGTAGCTTTTTTATCGGCACTTGTAATTAAGTAAACGGGGCATACTTTTTCGTAGACAACATAAAATATTCAAGTTTCTTGGTGAACTGATTAGCAATGGCAAAAGCCTACCAATCAAACTGATTTTGGGAAACTTGAAAAACGATTCCAAAACTATGAATTATTCCGAAATTATGTCGGAAGTAAACGGTGGTTGAAAGGCACGTATAGAAGCCCAAAAAAGAGGTTGAAAATCAGTATTATTTTTCTAAGATTGGTGCTGGAAAGTATGATAAGTAGGTGTTAAAAACACCGTAAAATGAAACTCTTTGCATTTTGGCAACGCTACTATTTTACTCAAGACTTCAGCAGCGAGGAGGTAATATTCACGAATGTAAAAGGATTAGTTATGCTTTCAGCGATAATCACCGTTCCCGAAAATATAAAATAACCACTCGTGATAATTCTTATTTTGGGATTTGGTCAAACGGATTGGAACGAAAGCATTCTCAATCATAAATTGTTCAAATAATTTGCTGAACATTTATGTGCAAGAGGAATTGCCGTGCGATGATCGGGGAGGGTTTAAATCTACGGGGTCGTTAGTTGCTCAAAGTATGTCGTATCGACCCTCGGAAGATGCCGGATAACTCTTTTAAATTGTTGAAACCGGAAGCGTCATGGAATGCGGACAATTAAAAGAAGGCGTGTCTGAATTAATATTGAACACGATTATTGACTGGAATTTGGTATTGAATTAAGAATTAATCTTCGTTTGGTCGTAGGTCATTTTAAGCAAGCTTCGGTACGTTTCTGCCATAACGTCCTGACTAGCTGTTCCTTTTAAGAACATTCTCATTACTTTTAGATTTGCTAATTGTACTTTTAAGTACCCGTTAAGCTTGTACTTCCTCGACGAAACAATCACATCTTTCGGAATTATTCCAAATCTGTATTTCCCTTCCGCCCGTAGCAGGATTTCGTAATCCTCCATTATTTTGTAGTCTTCCCTAAACTTACCAAGTTCTTCAAATACTTCCTTTTTTATAAAGAGCGTTTGGTCACCACCTCGGCACCAAATTTTGTTGAACCTCGTAAAGAACGAGTTGATGTACAGAAGTGGCGTGAAGTATTTATCAAACCGATAACGATAGCAGCCCAAATCTAATCCATTCGTGATCATTGATTCAATATCCGCCTCAAAATCGGGGTTAACCAAGGTATCTGCGTGAACGAAGTAAAGAACGTTCCCCGTTGCCATACTGGCGGCGTCGTTCATTTGAGCGGCACGACCGGGCGTTTTTGACTTTATAACGCGGACGTTTTGCGGAAAACTAATCGCTTCTATGCTATCTATCGAATTAGGGGAGTCACTAATTATTATTTCGATAGTCTGACGGGCATTAATTACCAGCTGATGAACAGCTTTTTGAATATTATCTGATTCGTTGTAAGTGGGAATAATGACTGAAATATGCACCTCTTTGAACTTGTTTTACTGGTAAACGCCCATTTTTCGCTAGTACTCTGCAAATTTAGGCTATTTTTGATAAATGAATATTCTTAATACTGAACAAACCCGCAAAGCGGATAAATTTACGATAGATACCGAACCCATTTCGTCCATTGATTTGATGGAACGGGCTGCCGTGGCGTTCACCGAAAAATTTACTGAACTGTACCCGAATCCACAAAAAGTACAGATTGTCTGTGGCTTAGGCAATAACGGCGGTGACGGATTAGTGGTTGCCCGAATGCTCCACCAAAGTGGCTACGATATCAAGGTTTACGTAGTAAACTACGCAAGTCAACGGTCAAAAGATTTCTCAGAGAATTTATTGCTACTTAAAGATCAGTGTGAAGTCTGGTTTATTGATTCCGTTGATGATCTCTACTTAATACGCTCCGTTATTATTGACGCATTATTGGGTTCGGGACTCTCTCGTAAGCTTTCGGCTCTTTTAGGCGAAGTCGTGGAGGTAATAAATAATTCGGGGAACGAAGTTGTTTCCGTTGACTCTCCCACTGGATTATTTACCGAAAAGTCGAATGATGAATCGGATATTATTATCAGAGCAACGCATACCATTACATTTCAAACTCCGAAACTTGCTTTTCTGCTTCCACAAAATGACGAAATGGTAGGCGAATGGCACGCGGTCGATATTGGTTTGAACCTAAGCTTTCTCGATGAAAGTGAAACGAATCACCGACTCGTTGAGAGTAAATTCATTCAAGAAATAACGAAGCAACGCTCAAAGAATTCACATAAAGGCACGTTTGGCTCAGCGTTATTGATAGCTGGAAGTTACGGAATGATGGGAGCGGCGGTGTTGGCGGCAAAATCGTGTTTACGAAGTGGCGTCGGGAAATTGACCGTTCACTCCATCCCTGCTGGAAACGAAATTTTGCAAATTAGCGTGCCGGAAGCCATGTTTTCTCCCGCTCCTGACAATGATTCTGGATACATTAATTCATTTTTTTACGCCGAAGATTTGGAGAAATACCAGGCAATTGGGGTCGGTCCTGGAATAGGTGTGGATGTGAATGTCCGTCAATCTTTGAATGTGTTAATCGAAGTTTGTCGTGAACTCAACAAGCCACTCATCATCGATGCCGACGGTCTGAATAATATTGCTCAAAGTCCGCTGACGATTGCTCGTTTACCCGAAAAAACGGTGTTGACTCCGCACCTCGGCGAGTTTAAAAGATTGGTCGGAAAAAGTTGGAAAAACGATTACGAACGGCTGGAGTTATTAACAGATTTCGCTCAAAAAAATAAAGTGGTCGTGTGTTTGAAAGGAGTAAATACCGCGGTTGCTTTACCCGACGGCCGGGTGTACTTCAATACCACTGGAAATTCTGGTCTTGCTACTGCTGGAAGCGGAGACGTGCTCACGGGAATGATTCTAAGTTTTCTTGCTCAAGGTTACGAGCCGTATCAAGCCGCCATTCTTGGGGTTTACGAACACGGACTCGCCGGAGATCGTGCCGCCGAAAAACGCTCGCAGCGGGCATTGATTGCGGGAGATATAATTGAGGAAATTAGGTAGGATATTTATGATTATTTTCAATTTTACGCCCGTCAAATGTTTTGATTTGACAGGCGTAAAACGAATAATTATTTAGCAGAAATCACTTCAATGTCAAATAATAACGGTGTGCTGCCAGGTATGTCTCCGCCCGCTCCCTGAAGACCATAGCCTAAAGTAGAAGGGAAAATAAGCGTACCTTTTTCGCCAACTTTTAGTTTGGCTATGCCTTCGTCAAAGCCTTTTATTACCCTTCCGCTGCCTAATACAAAATCAAATGTACCAGCGTCAAACTGCTTGCCCGATAATAATTTACCCGCATATTTTACGGTTACATTTTGGCCTGTTTTTAATACTGCACCAGATGCATTGGCTGTGGTGAGAATAAATCTAAGACCTGAACTTGTAGTCTCGGTAACTACCAATTTTTTTTCAGTAATGTAATTGTTGATTTGCTCTTCTTCGGGTAACTTCGGACCTGAATCTTTTGAACATGAAAGAAAAGTAGAACTTGCCATAAGTAGGATAAAAAAGTATTTTGTCATTTTAAAATTATAATTTAGAGTTACAAAATTAAGAATTTTTATTCTTTTCTTTCACGGGTCAATTCTTTTTTAGTGATACGGCGTTCAAAGTTTTCCTGACTCGTCAAGTTTCCAGTATCTTTTACCCGAGAGGCGTGGAATGGGGGGTTGCGTGTAAAAAGAAACGCTGAAACATACAATACGTGCAGGCGACCTGCGTAAGGTGACTTACGTCAAGTTGGTAACAACCTGCACCACTGGGAAGTTTTCTTGTCGAGTAAAAGCTCTCATCAGATAGCTCTTGAGCGATTTTACCAGAATATTTACCTGAATACAGAATGATTAGGAAAGAGTCAACGAATGCAATCTAGCAGTTAATATCTCCTGCAATCCCTTCATTGTCAATACGTTTCAATAATAACGGCAGTAAGGACTGAATCTAAATCGTTGAGTCGTGAATTAAAATTTGCATCATTTGGTAAGTCAGGAACCCAATTCTTCATATAGCGACATGCGTAACCGCAAATCTTGTTTCTCTTATGCTTGTCCTCATATCAGCGACAGTAAAAATATATCGCTAAAATCTCGACACCGGTGATTTTTTCATTTGATGGTGTTGAATTTGGGCTGAACCTTTGACAGTAAAAGGAAAGTTGCGTATCATAGCATTCGTAGAAGTAACAGTACAACTGAATCAATTCTAATTTTTCATAGTCAGTAGTTTACATGTTTTGCAACACAAATTTACTGATTTTACATTCGTTGCCTTTGCTTTTAGTCCACCCAATGTTCGCATTATTAGTGAGTTTTACTCGCAACAAGATATAATCAGACATTTTCTACAAACCATATTAACCGAAAAATATGAACTCAACCTACGAAATAAACAACATTCAAGAACTCGATTCCCCGTCTTTGATTATTTATCGGGAAGTGATGAGCTTAAACATTGACAAAATGATTGCGATTGCGGGTTCGGCTGACCGACTGATGCCGCATGTCAAAACCAATAAATCTGCTAATGCGGTGAAAGCAATGATTGCGGCAGGAATCAATAAATTCAAATGCTCTACCATCGCCGAGGCTGAAATGGCGGCTATGGCGGGAGCGACGAATGTATTAATTGCTCACCAATTGGTCGGTCCGAAGGTTAAACGTTTAATTAAACTCACAGCCGAGTATCCCGATACCGATTTTTCATCCATAGTGGATGACTTCCAACTAATTTCTACGATGCAGCATCTGTTTAGTGAGTCTGGTAGAACAACTCGTGTTTATATTGATGTGAACAACGGCATGAACAGAACTGGAGCGGAGGTTTTTAGGCTTAAAGGTTTAGCCGCTCACATCAAAACCTATGAAAATATACAGTTTGAAGGTTGGCACGTGTACGATGGACACCACCGAGAGGAAGCGTTCATTGATAGAAAAAATAGTATCGAAGACGACTTAAACGGTTTCGAGAAGTTTTTACAGGAAAATCCAGACTTGCCACAAAAAGTTATTGCGGGAGGTTCTCCGGCTTTTACGATTCACGCTACAAACGAGGCGTACGTTTGTAGTCCTGGTACGTCCGTTTTTTGGGATTGGGGCTACGGCGATAGATTTAAAGAGCAACCTTTTGAATACGCGGCGTTGGTTTTGACCCGCGTAATCTCGAAACCCACGGAAGGAATTGTAACTATTGATTTGGGACATAAAGCAATTGCGTCAGAAAATTCGATTGATAAGAGAGTTAGGTTTATTAACCTGGAAGGTTACGAGTTGATAAGTCAGAGCGAAGAACACGGCGTCTTGAAGGTGGATAATTGGGATAATATTCTTGTTGGTGACGAACTATTAGGTGTGCCATACCACGTTTGCCCAACGGTAAACCTTTACGACGAAGCTTACATTATTTCAGAAAATCAGCAAGTCGATATCTGGGAGATAGCTGGCAGAAAGCGGAGAATTAACTACTAAAATAGCGTTTAGACATAGTTTTAAAACGCTGATATTAGTTGTTTCGACAACTAATATTGAAATTATTACGGTTTTTTTTTATTATCTTTGCGGCACGATTCGTTGCTCAAGGCAATATGAAAATCTTCCAGTTTTTAATTATAGTTAACATATCAAAATGGATAATAAGCTTCGTATACTCTACGTCACTAGTGAAATTGACCCTTTTTTAGAACTTACAGAAATAGCTACTTTAATCAGAAAACTACCCCAGTCAATGCAGGAGCGGGGAATGGAAATCAGAATTCTGATGCCCAAATTCGGAACAATTAATGAACGTAAGAACCGTTTACATGAAGTAGTTCGCTTATCCGGAATCAATATTACGGTTGGAGACGAAGAAAAGCCTTTAATTATTAAGGTTGCTTCTATTCCAGCGGCAAAATTACAGGTTTATTTCCTTGATAACGAAGACTATTTCCAGCGTAAATCCGTATTTAAGAACAAGAAGGGCGTTTTTCACGACGATAATGATGAACGTGCCATATTTTTCTGTAAAGGCGTTTTAGAAACTGTGAAGAAACTGGGTTGGGCTCCCGATGTAGTACACTGCACCGACTGGATGACCGCTCTTATTCCTTTATATCTAAAAACGACTTACAAAAACGACCCCGTGTTTCAGAACTCGAAGTCAATTTTTACAGTTTACAACAACACGTTTGATCACAAATTTGACGATGACATTGTTTTTAAAGCAAAAATGCTTGATATAAACGATGAGATGTTAGCAAACTTGCGTTCGGCTGACTTTTTAGGCTTCATTAAAATAGGCGTTCAATACGCCGATTTAGTGGTTAACGCTAACGAAAACATGGATGCTGATCTTAATAAAATATTAAATGAGATCGCTAAAAACAAAATAGATACAAAAATTGATGAAGAGAATATCACTGACCAATTTTTTGACATTTACAACGAGCTTACCGCTTGATTTAATGCAGAGTAAATTAACTAAAATGCGGAACGTAGCAATCGTGCTACTTTCCGCTTTCTTTTTGTCCTGTGAAGAACCGACAGACATCGCTTTCTCTGATATCAACGGTGATAACCTCTCCACATTTTTCACCGATACACTTTCTGTTAAGCGGGAAACCATAATATTAGATTCAGCAATAACTTCAGGTCAGTCTCAGCTACTAATCGGTGGTTTTACAGATCCAATACTCGGTTACGTAAAATCTAACGCGTACTTTCAGGTTTCGCTACCAAGTAGTCAGTTTAGCGGGGAAACGCCTTTTAGTCTGGAGAGCGGTGCTGTTTTCGATTCGTTGAGGTTATCGCTCCTTACAAGCAGGTATTATCTCGGAGACACACTTGATAAAGTGAAGGTTACAATTCACAGATTAAATAGTCCGTTAAGTATTGCGAAGAATTACAATTTTAATGATCAAGTGCCCTTTGAGCCAGTGCCACTAGTATCGCAAGAGTTTAATTTAGATAATATTTTTAATGCTACCCGCGATTCTATCAGGACAATCTCTGTTAATATACCGCAGAAAGTAGGACAGGAGTTATTTGCCTTAGTCAATACCGACGATGCTTCAACCACCGTCAAACTAACTAATAAATTTCCCGGATTTGTTGTTTTGGTAAACGGGAAGCCACGCGGACTGTACGGTTTTCAGACAAGTTCTACCAATGGTAACGGTTCCGCATTAAACTTGTTTTACCATGTCGGTACCGCCACAACTGCGTCTCGCTTTCCCTTTGAATTAAATGGGAAACGCTTTAATCAGGTAACTTCAGACCGTACTGGAACTTCATTAGAAGTGCTTAAGCAATCTGGTAGCATAATTTCGAGTGCAAGTAATAATGGAAGTACTTACATTCAAGCAAGTACAGCTATTGGAACCAGAGTTACATTTCCTTCTCTGAAAAATATTCCCATCGGAAGTCTGGTGAATTCTGCTACGATTACATTTGATATAGATTCGACGCAACTTAGTGCGTTTTTTCCTCCGATAAATACAGTTGTTTTGGCCGAACTTGATTTGAATAATAAATTAAGGAAGAATGCTAATTTACCTGTATTGGTTAATCTTGGTCGTGGAGCTAACGGATCTCCCGGGCTGTACAATTCTAATTCGCAAGCTTATACGCTTGACCTAACAGTTTATTTACAAGACGTTTTAAACGGTTTGAAACCAAACACATCAGCTTTAGTACTCTTGCCAGGTTCACTTACTCAAAATGCTGATGCTGTGTTGTCAAATGGTTCACTTTCAAGGGTAGTCATTCGAAATGCGAAGCTGTCATTATATTACTCCAAAAAATAAACATATTATCTTCTTATGTGTGGAATTGTTGCTTACGTAGGATACCGGGAGGCTGCTCCCATAATTTTGAAAGGCTTGCAACGCTTAGAATACCGTGGGTACGATAGTGCTGGGATTGCGTTGCTTTCAAACGGTAAACTGAATGTCTATAAAAAGAAAGGGAAAGTTGCTGATTTACGCAGCGAATTAGTCGGTAAAGAATTATCAGCCGGAATCGGAATTGGGCATACACGTTGGGCTACGCACGGTGAGCCAAATGATGTAAACGCACACCCACATTACGCTAACTCTAACAGCATAGCAATCATACACAACGGTATTATTGAAAATTACGCTTCGCTGAAAAAGCGTTTACTGAAGGAGGGTTTTACCTTTTCGAGCGACACTGATACCGAAGTCCTGATTAATTTTATCGAATACGTTAAAAAAAGTAAAGACTGTTCTACCGAACAAGCGGTTCGGCTGGCTTTACAAGAAGTAATCGGAGCGTACGCTATTGTGGTCATTGATAAAGAAGAACCAAAGAAGCTTATTGCCGCTAGGAAAGGTAGTCCGCTTGTCATTGGAGTGGGTGAAAACGAATTCTTTTTTGCTTCAGACGCCACACCAATAATTGAGTACACGAAAGAAGTTGTCTATTTAGACGATTACGAAATAGCAGTAGTTACTGACGGTGAACTTAAAATCAAGAACTTAGAAGACGTTGAAAAAGGTGCATTCATCCAAACGGTTGAGTTAGAACTTGCAGCCATCGAAAAAGGTGGTTACGACCACTTTATGTTGAAGGAAATATTTGAGCAGCCTCGTTCTATTGCTGACTGTATGCGGGGAAGAGTTCGTGCTGATGAGGCCATTGTCCAACTTGGCGGTCTCCATGATTATATGGATAAATTAGTCAAGGCAAAACGGATTGTTTTCGTGGCTTGTGGTACGTCTTGGCATGCTGGATTGGTAGGAGAATACCTTTTTGAGGAATTAGCCCGAATAAATGTTGAAGTTGAATATGCCTCTGAATTTAGGTATCGAAACCCAATAGTAAAGGAAGGCGATATTGTAATCGCTATTTCTCAATCTGGTGAAACTGCCGATACATTAGCTGCTCTCGAAATTGCCAAAGCACGCGGTGCTACCATTCTTGGAATTTGTAATGTGGTAGGTTCTTCAATTTCTAGAATGACAGATGCGGGTGTCTACACGCACGCTGGACCCGAAATTGGAGTAGCGAGCACAAAAGCATTCACCGCTCAGGTAACCGTTCTGACGTTGATGGCAATTGCCACTGCTCGACAAAAAGGTACAATCGGCGACAGTACGTACCGTCAATTATTGGTTGAATTAGAAAATATCCCGAGTAAAGTTGAGGCAATCTTAAAGCTTGATAGCGAAATTCGGGACATTTCAAGGCTCTTCACTTTTGCCTCTAATTTCATATTCTTAGGGCGTGGATTAAACTTTCCAGTTGCGTTAGAAGGAGCTTTGAAGTTGAAAGAAATCTCGTATATCCACGCTGAAGGTTATCCTGCCGCTGAAATGAAGCACGGTCCAATTGCTCTGATTGACGAAGATATGCCCGTCGTGTTTATTGCTACCCGAGATAGTTCGTACGAAAAAGTGGTTTCTAATATTCAGGAAGTAAAAGCCAGAAAGGGGCGTGTAATCGCCATTATTTCTGAAGGGGATACTGAAGTAGCTGAACTGGTTGACTTTGCCATAACTATTCCAAACACGCACGAAATACTCATTCCTTTGTTGAGCGTCATTCCGTTGCAGTTACTTTCGTATCATATTGCGGTGCAAAGAGGACGAAACGTAGACCAGCCTCGTAATTTGGCAAAATCTGTAACGGTAGAATAATGGATCATTTTTCCGTTGCCTGATTACTCACTCGTATTTGCTTGAAGTAAAATGCCGCATTCATTTTATCGTACGAAACGATATTTTCGATGGGCATGTCATAATATTCGAAAGATAGTTTTTTTACCGGCACTTTATATTCATGATGTTTTCGGGTAGCTGATACTATAATTTTATTCGGTGTCTCAGCCATTCTGTAAGGGGACCTTGGTAAAATCAAACTTTCTAGAAGACCTTGGTCTTTGATTATTAAATTTGTTTTCTCTCCCGAGTGCGGAATTTGAGCCAATAGCGAGCACGATGCCAATAGCATTAAAAGTAAAGTTTTCATAAAACTGTTGTTTAAAAATGATGGTTTCACAGCTACCCTTTTATCCATAGCCTCCGTTTTTGAATAAACATCGCATTTTCTGTAAGTTTTCGTAAAGATAAAATTCGCACGTACACGCACTGCGATCATACTAATATACAGATGAAAATTTTTTCTACAAAAAAAGAAGTTCGTGACTGTTGGGAACAATTAAAAAGAGAAGGTAAAAAAATAGGCTTTGTCCCTACAATGGGTGCGTTGCATCAAGGACATTTAGAACTTGTAAAACGAGCGAAGAGTGAAAGTGAGATTGTTATTTGCAGCATTTTTGTCAATCCAACGCAATTCGACAGCGACGAAGATTTAAAAAAGTATCCCCGAACCTTAGAAGCAGACGGCAACCTATTGCGTTCTGTTGGCTGCGATGTAGTTTTCGCCCCATCCGCCGAAGAAATGTATGATGAAATGCCTCGGCTTTCGTTCGACTTTGGAAATCTTGAAACCGTCATGGAAGGTAAATACCGGAAAGGCCATTTCAACGGCGTTGGCACTGTAGTAGCTAAATTATTCAATATTGTCTTGCCTGATAGAGCCTACTTCGGAAAAAAAGATTTGCAGCAAGTAGCCGTTGTTAAGCGGCTTGCAAAAGATTTAAGTTTTGGTTTGGAAATTATTCCTTGCGAAACTATTCGGGAAGAAGATGGGCTCGCGATGTCGTCACGTAACCGTAGGTTATCAACGCACGGCCGGCAAATGGCGTCTAATGTGCATTTATCCCTTAAAATAGCTCAGGGAATGCTTCTTATGGGGAATACAGTTGCTGAGGTACAAGATGCTGTTCAAAACCATTTCAAAGACCTTCCTCAATTTTCTGTAGAATACTTTGAAATCGTAGATTTTGAAACGTTTGAACCAATAAAAGTGTTAGATTCAAGCAAACAGACAGCGATTTGTACCGCTAATTACCTCGAAGACGTGCGGTTGATTGACAACGTCGTTTTTTGAGTGAAAAGACTAAATAATCCGCTGACCTACTTAAAATTTAATAGCAACAATATGTTTTTTGGAAAGAAAAAAAATAACGATAAAGAAGAAAAAATAAACTGGCAGCTAATAGAGCAATCTGCTGATATTGAAGATATTAAGAAGAAGTCTTTTGAAAAGGCAGTGGTCATTTTCAAACACAGTACTTCGTGTTCGATAAGTTCTACTGCTCTAGGTCGTTTTGAAAGAAAATGGAACGCCGAAGCAAACGCTGATATTCACTTATTGGACCTTTTGCAGCACCGTGACCTCTCTGGGCAAATAGCTGATACCTTCGGAGTTCAACACCAATCACCTCAATTGTTAGTGATTAAAAATGGTGAAAGTGTTTACAATGAGTCGCATTTTGGCATTTCTGCCGAAGCGGTAGAAGGAGTACTTTAAGCAGCTATCACTAAATAGTAATTGTCAATTTGCTCGATGAGAAAATTGTGGCTGCTTTTATGGCCTGAAAGTATTATTTCTCCAGAAAATTCGGAAGCTGAATAATTTAATCGCAAATGCTCTTTAAAGTCTATTCCTCTTTTTCCGTACAATTTGTAAAGTGCTTCTTTGGCTGACCAAAACCACGACATCATGACTAAGTCACCGTTAACCATTTGATTTTCCGCTTCAGTGAATAGTCTTGGCATTATTCGTTTGAGCTTTTTGTTCGGTTTTTCGATGTCTATTCCGATTGCTTGTGAGGGATGAACGGCTACCACAACAAGGGATTGAGAATGGGTTAAAGACATCTCCCAAGCTACGTTTGCTAAATGAGGCTTTCCGTGAATGTCTTTTTCAATTCCTTGATAATCAATGGACAAGTAGTCGCAAATAATTCCAGTTATCAATCGTCCGACCAAAAATTCTGTTTGCAAATGAGTTACCTGAATTTTTGTAAATACTGAATCTTCTACTATTGAATGAGGTAATCGCGTCAGCAACTCGTCAATGCTTTCCTCAACTTTCCAAACTAATATAGAAACCCCGTTATTGTAAGTTTTAAATAGGTGCTCGGGCATAAAATGTATTAATTGTACATGAAACTAACCGCAAAGTAATGAAGAAATTCAAGGTTGAAAAAATTGATTCTTTCACTGGTCATCAAGACTGCGTTTATTCGTTAGCAAAATCGTCGGAAGAAGGGAAGTTTTTCTCGTCTTCGGGCGATGGTACGGTGGTTGAATGGAAACAAGATATTCCAGATTTGGGTACGCCAATCGTACAGGTCCATAATTCGGTTTATGCAATCGAGCTACATCCAGAAACGGGACATTTGTGGGTTGGTCATAACTTTGAAGGGATTCACGTAATTGACGCCGAGCAGAAAAAATCCATAAAATCACTTCAGTTTAACAAGACAACTATATTCGATATTAAATTCTTTGAAAACCTTGCCTTTGTTGGCGGAGGAGACGGCGTGCTCTCAATTATCGACGTTGAAAAATTTGTTTTTAAAAAGCATATTAAGGCATCCGTTAAAAGTGTCCGTTCAATAGCTATTAACCCACAGACCCGAGAAATCGCGGTGGCGTACAGCGATCATAAAATTCGAATATTCTCGCTAGTTGATTTCAAACTAAAAGGAGAACTTACTGGGCATACTAATTCAGTTTTTTCCGTTATTTATGTCAACAATGGAACACGCCTTGTTTCAGGCAGTCGGGATGCAAAGTTAATAGCTTGGGACGTTACTGATTCCTATGAGAAATTAGAAGAGGTAAATGCCCACTTATTTGCGATTAATGATATTGCTTTAAATCCGGCAGGAAATCTTCTGGCGACTTGTAGTATGGATAAGTCTATTAAAATTTGGGACTCTGAAACACTAAAATTACTCAAAGTTATTGACCGTGGCCGGCACGCTGGGCACGCGACCTCTATCAATAAATTACTTTGGACAAACTATAACAATCAACTACTTTCCTGTAGCGATGACCGTACTATTTCTGCGTGGGAAATTGAAGAAGTTTGAATTGAGGTCGCCAAATCAACTTGTCAAACTCAAAAAAGCGTAGCTACAAAACCACCTATGCCTATCATGACGTGTTAACGTGAATGATTTTGAAAAATAGAATCTGGGTTACAGCCTATTTATCCACGCTCATTTGTCTGATTTTAAGAGCCGTGACAATCAATACAAAACTCATTATTACCAATAAGAGCGACCGCTTTTTTTTTAATTGGAAATAATTTATCCTCGTCAAAAGAAATAATAAGTGCTACCAACCCGAAAGGCAGTGTTTTCTTACTGGTTTCGTTCAACTCAACTTTGTGAAATATACTGCAAGTAATTACAATCGCTAAATCAATGATGCTCAGGCTGTATCAGAAACCCGCAAAAGTACTTGCGGCGGCGAATAGCAGAATTCTGGTCGAAGGTTCCATTAATTGTTGCACTTTTTTTGAAGTGTTTTTCAGTCTAGTATGTGTTGTACTACGCGTCTTGGCTGAGACGCAAATGCAATTACCAAAATAACTATAAACTTAAATTTCGAAACTGTGGTTCTCCTTCACCAATCATATACCGTTCTTTTGATAATTATTGTAACTGAAACTTTGCCATCTTTTACATTACGTACAATTCTTTTTGATAGCGAAATAAGAAGGAAAAGAGAATAAAATTATACTGCTGATCGTTAATTTTATTTGGGACTCCTTGTTTTTGAGTGTGTAAATCATTAGTTTTTATATAAAATATTAAATTCGAGTGGTGAAAGATGTTGTTAATTCATTATTTTTTTTAGGAAAAATAATGCCCTACACTATTCTTTTTAAATGCAGTAATCAAGTATTGTTGATTACTACAACCAAAAATCACGTAAAATATATTTATTAACTCGTGGTGCATTTGTAGAATATTGAAAAAAGCTGTTCATTTTGGCTACTAAAAGCCGTATATTTATTTGACTAGCAATCATCTAAATACAAATGAACAACTTTATCGAAAGTTACGGACAAATT
>Ga0222709_1000160_pt1 | contig 23319 bp, 34 predicted proteins | sample AntAcemetage1692_FD_179822 | JGI IMG/M metagenome (GOLD analysis project Ga0222709, IMG submission 179822) | Saline water microbial communities from Ace Lake, Antarctica - #1692 | ecosystem: Environmental > Aquatic > Non-marine Saline and Alkaline > Saline | place: Antarctica: Ace Lake...
TGCGTGTAGTCATGGTTTACCTTGTCTTGGTTAGGGTTGTTAGGCTTGCTGTGTTGCTTGCCATGGTTCTATTGTATCGGGTTTGTTGGGCTTGTCAACACCTATTTACTAGGTGTTTTCCCTTATGCGGCGTTGATAGCATACTTGCGAATGCTTTGGGTATCATCCCATGTCAACACGCCACATGCTATATAGGCCTCCTGCATAGTGTAGAATTTTGTTTCAGACCTCACATGCTCCTCATAGGCCTCTTGCATAGTGTAGAATTTTATTTTAGACCTCACATGCTCCTTATGCCCCATAGCAATGTTAGTGTCAATATACAGTGCCCAGTCTACTTGGCACTTTAACTTTGCTACTGTGAGATTGTTTATCGCTTGTTCTCTAGTGATTGACATAATGGTTTACCTTATCTTGGTTAGAGTGTAAAGCCCTTGCGGGCTTGGTTAGTTTATAAAGCTCATTATAGAGTAGAGACTGACTAACAATACGGTCAGTGCGTAAAATTCGCTGTAGTCTGTTAGGTGGTTCATGGTGTGTATCCTTGTCTTGGTTAGTAGCCTTGCATTATTGCTTGGCATGACTCTATTATGTACGAACCACGCCAGTTGTCAAGGTTTATTTACTAGGTGTTTACCCTTGTGGTATAAATACAACAGACTACATTGTTTCACGTGGAACAGTGGGTTGTCTATCATGTCTATCATGTGCTGCTGTAGTCTGTCTATCATGTGATGCTATAGCCACCCACTCCAGTCCTCACACTCAATAGCTCAACTACTCTTATATCTTATAGAAGACTACTCTTATATCTTATAGAAGACTACTCTTATATCTTATAGAAGACTACTCTTATATCTTATAGAAGACTACTCTTATGTGTGTGAGTGCTCACTATCATCGCAAGCCAATGCCAGCACCATTCTATATAGGGGGCGGGGGAGGGGAACTCGTTAGTGTGATTATTGTAGTACCCGCCCAGATACAAAATAGGGGCTATGAAGGAAAAGCTAGGTCAAAATAGGGTTTAATTAGGGACATATCAAATAACACCTATATAGACTATAACGGTTGATATCAAACGATAAAAGCACCTAAAGAGATGGTAACAGTCTATAACATTATTAACCACCGGTCGAGATCATCAATACCTAGCCCTAATAACGTCATAGTGGTTGCTTAGGAAAATCGTTAAAAGAAAAGATATGAAAGGTAAGTGTCGCATAGGTGACGATTTCGACCGCTGTCTGTGGTAAATAAACAACAGAAAAGTGAAGAAAGTACTTGACTTTTTAGCAAAAGTGTGATATAATGTCTACTTAGAGTTTGTACTATATAGAAGTATGAAAGTAGAGAGGTTTATCTTTAACGATATTTCTAAGCAACCGCTCTAACGTTCATCACTATATAGGTTTGTCTTTAACGATATTTCTAAGCAACCTCTATATAGACTATATAGTAACACAAGGAGTCCCAGAAATGGATAAACCCATACAAAGAACAAAAGCAGGTCGCCCCACCAAGAGCGACTTAGCCGCAGTTAAGAAGAAACCAGTAGGTAGACCCAAAGGTGACGCAGCAGCCATCGAGGAGTTTAAGGCTAGGTTACTGGCATCGCCTAAGAGCAAACAGGTTATAGATGCAATCTTGAAAGCGGCATTAGATGATGAACATAAGAATCAATCAGCGGCATGGAAACTCCTCATCGACAGGATGTTACCAATGTCCTACTTCGAAAAAGACAAACTTGGCGGCGGTCGTCCTGCTGTCTCTATTACCATTAACGGTATCGGCAATGGAGATACCCCCACAATTATTGACGGTAATGAAGATGTTGAGGACGTACCCTATGAGTGAAAAGCGACAAGATGTTGAAAGAATGGTTAGAGACACAGGCTTACCAAAGGCAGCACAGATAGCTCTCTTGGCTAACATAGCGGTCGAAACCGGCAACTCTTTTGACCATAAACAACAGCAACGGGGTGCATCTAAACCAGCTCAAGGGTTATTACAGTTTGACCCTAAAGGTAAGTTAAACAACTATGAGAAATATCTAAATATAAACTCATATGCAGACAGCGCTCAAAACCAGATTAACTATTTCATGGATACCATCTATGGGGATAGTAAAAAAGAAATAGGTCACGGCAACGCTTCAAAGCTAAGAGATATAATTAAAACAGGTGATTACAAACAAGTAACACAAGCGCTTACTGACATGTGGTTCAAACCGGGTAAACCGCACATGGAACGTAGAATGGATGAAGCCTACGGGTTTTCACTCCGAGATCAGAACGAAACCAACCGCAGGACAAGGGAGTTATCTCAAAACCCTGTGGATTTAAACACCACTGGATTCGAACCTACCATATGATACCTTTATTAACTACGCTTGTACAGATAGGCGGTAACTGGCTAGATAACAAACAGAAGGTAGCTCAAGCCAAGACAGAGGCCGAGATTGTTACTATCAAAGCCACCGCCGACCGACAAGCATCAGCACAAGAACAGAATTACGATCTCGACCGCCTAGCAATGGAGAACATGTCGAAGAGCTGGAAGGATGAGGTTATTCTCATTGTGTTCCTAGCGCCTATGATTATGGCCTTTATACCCGGTTTAGAAAATTACGCGCTGGCGGGGTTTGGTGTTATGGATAAGATGCCGGAATGGTATCAGTATGTTATTATCGGCATGATCGTGGTTATCTACGGCTTGCGTGGCTTACTTGAGAAAGTGTTAGCCAAGAAGGGCTTTTAATGAAACTCAGCAACAACTTCAGTTTATCTGAATTTACAACGTCACCTACAGCAGAACGCTTAGGTATCGACAACACCCCCACTAAAGAAGTAACAGATAACCTACAGGAGCTTGTAACCTTTGTGTTGCAGCCTTTACGCGACCGCTTTGGCTCTATTACCATTTCCAGTGGCTACCGTAGTCCTGAGTTAAACAAAGCCATTGGCGGCTCTACTACGAGCGACCATTGCCTAGGATGTGCTGCCGACTTTGAAGTTCACTCGCAGGATAACAGAGTGATGGCTCAGTGGATTGCACATAACCTAGACTTTAAGCAACTAATCTTAGAATTCTATCATGCTGGCGATATGCACAGCGGGTGGATTCATTGCTCTTATAAGCAAGGGCACAATAACAAACAAAAGTTAAACGCCTTAAAGGATGGTACTAAGACTATCTACACAGAGGGTAAGTGGTAATGGCAGAATTAAACATTGACCTTCTTCCGTGGCAACAGACAGTATGGAACGACCCTAAGCGATTTAAGGTTGTTGCTGCTGGACGGCGAACGGGGAAAAGTAGGTTAGCGGCGTACCTTCTAATTGTAAGGGCGCTTCAAAGCGTTAAAGGACAAGTGTTCTATGTAGCCCCTACACAGGGACAAGCAAGGGACATTATGTGGCAAACAATCCTAGAGGTTGGGCATAGTGTTATTGTCAGTAGTCATGTAAACAACCTACAGTTTAAACTGATTAACGGTTCCATGATTAGCTTGAAGGGCGCTGACCGGCCAGAGACTATGCGAGGCGTGTCCTTGAAGTTTCTTGTTATGGACGAATACGCCGACATGAAACCAGAGGTCTGGGAGCAAATCCTACGACCCGCTCTAGCCGACTTGAAAGGTGATGCACTCTTCATTGGAACACCGATGGGTCGCAATCACTTCTACGATTTATATCAACACGGCTTATCCGGTGAAGACGACACATTTGCGTCATTCCACTTTACCTCTTTTGATAACCCCCTACTTGACCCTGAAGAGATTAATGCGGCTAAAAAAAGCATGTCGTCATTCTCCTTCCGTCAAGAATTCCTAGCATCCTTTGAGGCGGCTGGGGGTGAGTTGTTTAAAGAAGAGTGGATTAAGTTTGACGAAGAAGCACCTAAAGAGGGCGACTACTACATAGCGGTTGACTTGGCTGGCTTTGAAGAAGAAGGCAGTAAGGGTGTTAAAAACAAGAGGCTAGATAATACAGCCATTGCCATTGTGAAAGCCAACGAGAAAGGTTGGTGGGTTGCTGACATCATCTACGGTCGATGGGATGTTAAAGAGACAGCAAAGAAGATATTTGATGCTGTTAAGAAGTATGAGCCGGTGGCGGTGGGTATAGAAAAGGGAATTGCGCGACAAGCTGTCATGCCCTATCTGTCCGACATTATGAAACGCACACAAACATTCTTTAGGGTAGATGAGTTAACTCACGGTAACAAGAAGAAGACAGACCGTATTGTTTGGTCGTTGCAAGGTCGCTTTGAGAACGGGTATATCAAGCTAGATAAAGGAGCTTGGAATAACGAGTTCTTAGACCAGCTCTTTCAGTTCCCAAACAAGATGGTACATGACGACTTGATTGACGCACTCTCTTACATCGAGCAGTTGGCTAAAGTGTCATATGCGCTCGACTTTGAAGAAGATGATTACGAACCAATGGATGCCATCTCAGGCTATTAAGGATAAACATGCCAAACGGACTATACGCAAATATCAACGCTAAACGCAATCGAATTGCAGACGGTAGTGGTGAAAAGATGAAGAAGCAGGGCGCTAAAGGTGCTCCTACAGATAAAGATTTTAAGAAAGCTGCTAAAACAGCTAAAAAGAAAAAATAGCATGGCTAAAGATTCTAAACTAACAAAACCAGATGGTAAGGAATAACATGGATAATGATAAGAAGTATTTAGAAGAGAAGGCTGAAGATTGGGTTATGGATAAGGCTGAACGATGGCGTGACCATTACCAGTCTAACCACGAAGAGAAGTTTGACGAGTACTACCGCCTATGGCGTGGTATTTGGGACTCTAACGATAAGATGCGTGAGAGCGAGCGCTCCAAGTTAATCTCTCCAGCCCTCCAACAAGCCGTTGAGAGTTCAGTGGCAGAGGTCGAAGAGGCTACCTTTGGTCGTGGTAAGTGGTTTGACATTCGTGACGACCGTAACGACAAGGATAGTAAAGACGTTGCCTACCTCCGCGAGCAGCTATCTGAGGACTTCCTATTCACCAAGACCCGCAAAGCCGTTGGAGAGGTTCTAATCAACGCTGCGGTGTATGGTACGGGTATGGCGGAACTTGTTATTGAAGAAGTTAACGAGATGAAGCCCGCCAGCCAACCTATTATGGATGGCGCAATGCAAGCAGTGGGTGTTACCATTGAAAAGCGTGTAGTTGTTAAGCTCCGCCCTATCCAACCACAGAACTTCTTGATTGACCCTACCGCTTCTAGCATTGAAGAGGCTCTTGGTGTCATTATTGATGAGTTTGTACCCCGTCACCAAGTTGAAATGGGTATTGAGAACGGTATTTACAACGATGTTGAGATTGAAGACGCTGATACTGATAATGACATTGAAGCCGATAAGGAATTAACCGCTTATGAAGACGACAAAGTTCGTTTAACTAAGTATTATGGTCTGATTCCCCGTCATATCTACTTATCAGCGTTAGAAGATGACGAAGATGACGAGTTGTCCTCAGCAGTTAAAGAGAATAAAGATAGCGTAGACGAAGAAGAGGAAGAAGAGAAGGAAAAGGGCTATGTAGAGGTGGTTATTGTTATTGCTAACGGTAAGAGCATCCTCAAGATAGAAGAAAACCCCTACATGATGCAAGATAGACCTCTTGTAGCGTTTCCTTGGGACGTTGTACCCGGTCGCTTCTGGGGTCGTGGAGTCTGTGAGAAGGGCTACAACAGTCAGAAGGCTTTAGACTCTGAGCTACGTGCCCGTATCGATGCTTTGGCGCTTACAGTCCATCCTATGATGGCTATGGACGCTACTCGTATGCCTCGTGGTGCTAAGTTAGAGATTCGTCCCGGCAAGACCATCCTGACTAACGGTAACCCCGCTGAAATCCTACAACCATTCAAGTTTGGTAACTTAGATCAAGTAACATTTGCTCAAGCGGCTGAATTGCAGAAGATGGTTCAGATGGCGACAGGCGCTATTGACGCTGCTGGTATTCCCGGCTCTATCAATGGTGAAGCTGCTGCCGGTGCTGTGTCTATGTCTCTAGGTGCAATCATTAAACGCCACAAGCGTACATTGGTTAACTTCCAAGAGAGCTTCTTAATCCCTATGATTGAGAAGACAGCGTGGCGTTACATGCAATTTGACCCTGACCATTATCCTGTCTCTGATTACAAGTTTGTACCTTCGTCTTCGCTTGGTGTTATTGCCCGTGAGTATGAAGTAACTCAACTTGTTCAGTTGTTGCAGACATTAGGTCAAGATAGTCCAATGTATCCAATGCTAGTGTCTAGTGTTATTGATAACATGGGTCTTTCCAACCGTGAAGAGTTGTTGTCTAAGCTGGAAGAGATGAATCAACCTAATCCAGAACAACAGCAACAGCAACAGCAACAGCAACAAATGCAAATGGAGACAGCAGCAGCTCAATTGCAAGTGTTACAAGCTCAAGCAGTTAAGTACGCAATGGAAGCTCAACAAATTAAAGTGGAAACTGAATTGGAACCACAAGTTGTGCAAGCTAAGTTGGCAGCAGCGCTTTCTAATAACCTACACGATGGTGATGGGGACGATAAGGAGTTTGCACGAAGAGCTAAGGTTGCAGAGTTAATGTTAAAAGAGCAAGACATTGTTAGTAATGAACGAATTGCTATGACACAGATGAAAAGTAAATCAGGTACACATACAATGCCTGACGGAAGCACAATGGCTAATTCCGAGATGTAAATAAGATAGCCTTAGGGCCGTTAGCACTCCGGGGGTAGTGTGTCTGAAACCCCCACCTAATTGCAAATAACACTTGACATTTTATACAAAGTGTGGTATAATAACAACATCTCTCCTAACAACGAAAGGAAAAAGAGATGGATAAAGACTTACAAGATTATTACGAGAATTTACTGGACTTGTTTACGACTCCGGGATGGAAGCAATATATAGAAGATATTTCTGACAATATGGAAATGCTTCAGGATATTACTACCATCCAAGATGAAAAACAATTCTGGCATAGGCGCGGACAACTCGAAGCGGTATCACGTATCATTCAATACGAATCTTCAATTAAAAACAGCTACGAAGATTTTGAGAAAGATGCCAATGACTAAACGCATATACGAGTTTATTTGCGCCGACGATCACATTACAGAATCTTACATTGACTCCGAACTTCGGACAAGCACTTGTAAGGTATGTGGTCAACCTGCTATTCGTATCATTAGCAAACCAATGGTCAAACTTGAGGGCGTGACCGGCGACTTTCCCGGAGCAACGATGCAATGGGAACGAAAGCGAAATGAGAAGATTAAAGCAGAGCAAAAGCACAACGCCGGTTAAACACCATAAGCGTTATTTTAATTTCCACAATACATTCTATGTACGGAGAACAGATGGCAACATTTATAGACGAGAGTGATGACGAACAACAAGAAGAGTTTGACTCCTTTGAAGAAGAGGACGAAGTAGAGGAACCTGAAAAGGATACTCCCGAACCGGAAGAAGACGACCTACCTGAAAAGTATAAGAACAAGAGTGTTAAAGACATTGTTCGTATGCACCAAGAAGCTGAGAAAGCTATGGGTAAGCAGGGTAGTGAAGTTGGCGAACTGCGAAGAATTGTTGATGACTTTGTTAAGACTCAAACCGTCACCAATAAAGCCCCGGATGTCGAAGAAGAGATTGATTTCTTCTCAGACCCAGATAAAGCCATTGCACAGGCGATTGACAAGCATCCCAAGATTAAGCAAGCAGAGCAATATACAGCGCAAATGCGAAAGGCGGAAGCCCTAGCTAACCTCAAGCAAGCTCACCCTGATTTCGAAACAGTCTTACAAGACGGTGGTTTCTCAGAGTGGATTGGTAAGAGTAATGTTCGTAAGGAATTGTTTTCTCGTGCAGATCAACGGTATGACTTTGAAGCAGCACATGAGTTGTTGTCAACTTGGAAAGAAAGAAGTCAAGTTGTAACTAACGCAGTGACAGCAGAGAAGGCTACACGCTCAAATGCAATTAAAGCTGCCTCAACAGGTAGTTACAAAGGTTCTGGAGAGAGTTCTAAGAAAGTATATCGCCGATCTGACATCATCGAACTCATGCAAAGAAACCCTGACCGGTATCAAGCATTGCAACCTGAAATAATGAAAGCATATGCTGAAGGTCGGGTAAAGTAGATTTAAACACAAATAGGAAATTAAAATGGCACTAGGTACCAACCACGTTACGAATACCACCGGCGCGGTATTCATCCCTGAAATCTGGTCTGACGAGATCATCGCTGCTTACAAGCAGAACCTCGTTATGGCTAACCTCGTCTCTAAGATGTCTTTCAAAGGCAAAAAAGGCGACACATTGCACATTCCAAAGCCAACTCGTGGTTCTGCTGCTATTAAAGCCGCATCAACACAAGTTACTTTGATTGCTGCTACTGAAACTGAAATTCAAGTGTTGGTTAACAAGCACTACGAGTACTCACGTTTGATCGAGGACATCACGGAAGTGCAAGCCTTGTCTTCAATGCGTAAGTTCTACACCGGTGATGCTGGTTATGCTTTGGCTAAACAAGTTGACACCGACTTGGTTCAATTGGGTCGTGGCGCTGCTGGTGGTAACGGCACTGCCGCTTACAATGGCGCTGTGTTGGCTGGTGACGGCTCAACTGCATATGTTGACGGTACTAACGTTGGTAACGCAATCACTGATGCTGGTATTCGCAAGATGATTCAGGCATTGGATGATGCTGATGTGCCAATGGACGGTCGTTGCATGGTGTTGCCCCCTGTCGCCCGTAACACTATGATGGGTTTGGCTCGTTTTACTGAGCAAGCCTTTACTGGTGAAGTTGGTGGTGGTAACACTATCCGCAACGGTAAGATTGGTGACGTATACGGCATGACCGTTTATGTGTCTACCAACGCTGACACCGCTACGACCACTACTAGCCGTATTGGTTTGATGTTCCATAAAGAAGCCTTTGTATTGGCTGAGCAACAAGGCGTGCGTAGCCAGACTCAGTACAAGCAAGAGTACTTGGGTACATTGTTCACTTCTGACATGCTTTATGGCGTGAAAGAGTTGCGTGACGAAGCCGCTATTTCTTTTGCACTAGCTGCTTAAGTAATTGACTGGGGATTCTTTAGGGAGTCCCCTTTCTTTATTATCTTGTTAAGGGTAATAAAGAAACTAGGAGATATATGATAACATTTAAATGCATACGAGGTGGGTCTGAAGTGTCCTTCACCTCTAAATACGACATAGAACAAATGCGTAACCATCCTGAGTATGTAGAGGTTACACCTCTTGTTGAGAAGAAACCTGTAGTAAAGAAACCAACTAAGGAAGAATGATATGGCTATATTTAGAGGTACAGGGGGTAGTGGAGATGCAACTAATGATGCTTCAATCTCCGCCGTTACAGCCCTAACCATTCGTGCAGAGGATGCCCGTGACGCTGCTGCCTCTAGTGCTGGTGCTGCATCTACAAGCGCCTCAGCCGCCGCCGCTAGTGAAGCTGGTGTTGATGCTGACCGCGTAGATGCCGAAGCCGCAGCCTCAGCCGCTGCAACCTCTCAGACAGCCGCTGCGAGCTCTGCTACCGCTGCCGCTACCTCTGCCACCAATGCAGCTACAAGCGCGTCAGGAGCCTCTACAAGCGCTACAGCAGCCGCTACAGCTAAGACAGCCGCTGAGACGGCTGAGACTAACGCTGAAACAGCTCAGACAGCGGCGGAAACCGCAGAGACGAATGCAGCCAGTTCGGCTTCTGCTGCTTCTACTTCAGCAACTAACGCAAGCAATAGCGCCTCTGCCGCTGCAACCTCTAACACCAATGCAGGTAACAGTGCGACCGCTGCTGCCTCTAGTGCCTCCGCTGCCTCTACTTCAGCCACCAATGCGGCTACCTCAGCAACAAACAGCGCCAACAGCGCCACTGCCTCTGCTAGTTCAGCGACAGATGCAGCCGCTTCAGCCGTAACAGCAGCTTCCTATATCCCTGACAACTCAGGCAACAGTGGTAAGTTTTTAACTACTGATGGCTCTGCTAACTCTTGGGCGGCTGTAGATGCTTTACCTAGTCAAACAGGCAACAGCGGCAAATACTTAACAACTGACGGCTCTGACGCTACTTGGGGTGTTTTAGATACAGATGCTAATACAACCACTAAAGGCTTGTACGAGAATGCATCTGTTATTAGTTCTACTTACGCCATTACAGCAGGGAACAACGCCATGAGCGCTGGGCCTATTACAGTTAACAGTGGCGTGTCTGTTACCGTCCCTACCGGCTCACGCTGGGTCATCAGTTAAGGTTTATATGGCAATTATATTAAATGGAACAACTGGCATTACAACGCCGGACATTGATTCAACAGCTGGATTTGATGGTGAAGATTTAACGGGTGATGTTGCTGCTGCACGTATCACTGGAGCATTAAACGCCACAGGCTCTGCACCTATTTATGCTTGCAGGGCTTGGGTTAATTTCAATGGCACTGGGGCGGTGGCTATTCGTGCAAGTGGGAACGTATCAAGTATTACGGATAGCGGTGTGGGTCAGTACACTGTTAATTTTGCTACTGCAATGCCGGATGCGAATTATTGCACAACAGCAGTTGGTAGAATAAATCAAACTATTGCGGGGTCAATACCTAGCGGTCTACTAACAACTGCTGTACTGGTACAAAGTAGGAGTGCATCTGCTAATGGTGCGCTAGCAGATGCGGACTTATTAAATGTAGCCATCTTCCGCTAAAAGGAACAATATGAAAAGAATTATTTACCAGACAAACGAAGGTGGCGTTGCCATCATTGTTCCCGCTGACTGCGGATTAACCATCGAACAGATTGCAGCTAAAGACGTACCCGCTGGCACACCATACAGCATTGTGGACGTTGCAGACATTCCAACCGACCGAACATTCCGCAACGCATGGGAGATGACATGATTACAGTGAATATAGGTAAAGCCAAAGACATTGCACATGATGTACGCCGCGCTGCTCGCTCAGTTGAGTTTGCTCCGCTGGACATTAAAGCAACCATTCCTTCAGAAGCCGTAGCAGCCGAAGAAGCTCGTGCTGTTGTTCGCACCAAGTATGACGACATGCAAACAGCCATTAACGCGGCAACTACAGCAGACGCAATTAAGGCAGCAATGCCACAGGGGGTTTAATGAGCAAAGTAGCGATAACCGGCAACGCCTCCGGCACAGGTGTTTTTACGGTAGCTAGCCCAAACAGCAATGTTGACCGAGTGCTCACGTTGCCTGATGAGACGGGTACGGTAGATACGTTGCAGCGAAGTGGTAATGTGGTGCAGGTGGTTAATTTCCAGACTGGTGCTGTGGCCACGGGGACGACTGTTATTCCTTATGACGATACCATCCCTCAAATTACTGAGGGTACCGAGTTTATGACGTTGGCAATAACGCCGACTAATGCGAACAATATTCTTTTAATTTCGGTAGTAGCAAACTTAAATCTTAGCGCTGGGGCTAGGCGAATAGTTGCATTATTCAAAGATGCTAGTGCTGATGCTTTAGCTGCATCTATAGATTACGGCGCGGGTGGGGGCGAGGATGGATTATTAAATATAGAGTATAGGGCTGTCAGTGGGAGTACAAATGAAATGACTTTTAAAGTTCGTGCCGGATTAAATCTTGCGGGTACGACTACATTTAACGGAAACGGCGGGGCTAGATATTTAGGTGGAACACAGTTTTCATCTATCACCATCACCGAACTCACGCCTTAAAGGATAAACCATGAATATCACAAGCTCCATCCTCCACCTAATCCCAGAAGCACAATTTATGTGCTGGGAGAATGACTACGCCCGTATAACTTGGAACGACACCAACACCAAGCCTCTACCCTCACTGGTAGACCTTGAATTCGCATGGGTGGACGTACAAGTAGCAGACCTCCAAAGCCAAGCTAACGCAAAAGCCCAAGCCTACCTAGCCTCAACAGACTGGATGGTGCTAAGGCAAGCAGACAGTGGCGAGGTTATGCCTAACAACATCAAAGACGCACGCGCTGCGGCTCGACTGGAGATTAAATAATGGCTGGCGATTTAACAATATCCACCATCAACGGTGGTGCAATAGGCGCTAAGAACGCCATTATTAACGGTAACTTTGGCATCAACCAACGGGCTGTCTCAGGTACTGTTACGCTTTCTGCTGGTGTTTATGGGCATGACCGCTTTAAGGCTGGTGCAAGTGGCTGTACGTACACCTTTGCAACAAGCAACAACATCACCACACTAACCATCACGGCTGGCTCTTTGATTCAAGTCATTGAGGGCATTAACTTACAGAGTGGCACATACACGCTGTCATGGACTGGTACGGCTCAAGGTAAGATTGGTGGCGGCGCTTATGCTGGCTCTGGTGTTACTGGAACTGTGACTGGTGGAACAAACCTAAACATTGAGTTCGACACTGGCACATTGTCGCTGGTTCAGCTAGAGGCCGGAAGCGTAGCGACCCCTTTTGAGCATAGGCAGTATGGGCAGGAGTTGGCGTTGTGTCAGAGGTATTATCAGAGATGGCAGCCGGGTAATTCCGCATTGAGAATAGCAAACGGCAACTCTGCTTCGGCAATAATTGGCTATCCTGTAATCCCCTTCGCAGTGCAAATGCGAGTAGTCCCGACAGCAACCAACTCAGCACCCTCGGACTGGTCGCTTATTGACGGATCCTCTCCGCGTGTTGTATCTAATATTAACCCCCCCTCGAATAATACAGAGTGGTGGGCCGCGTTTACTTGTGCGACCGGGCTTATCACTGGTCGTTGCGTACAGTTAAGGTCTGCAGCATCGGGCGCATGGCTCGCTGTCTCGGCAGAATTATAAGGATAAGCCATGTACAAAATAAACCAAAACCACACTAGCATCACCCGCCTTGCAGACAACGCAAGCATCCCCAATGACCCAGCCAACACGGACTATGCCAACTACCTAGTCTGGCTCTCAGAAGGCAACACGCCAGAGCCAGCCGACATTCCACCAGAGCCGACCTACCAAGAGTTACGTGCCTCAGCATATCCTCCAGCGGCTGACTACTTAGACGCAATAGTCAAAGGCGACACAGCACAAGCGCAGGCATACATTGATGAATGTCTGGCAGTAAAGGCTAAGTATCCTAAATGACAGAAGTAACCCACAAAGAGATTTACGATAGATTGTTAGCGGTCGAAACCAAGGTGGATAACCTAGCAGCAGATAGTAAAGAGGTGGTGGCGGCATTTAATGCAGCCCAAGGAGCCTTCACTGTCTTAGGGTGGTTAGCTTCAGTAGCCAAACCTTTGTTATGGATTGCAGGTGTTGTCACAGCTTTCTCTTTTATGATTAGTGAATATAGGATAAAGTAATGATTGCTGAACTCGCCATAGCCAACGCAGCCTTCGCTGTTATTAAGGAAACAATTAGCAATGGAGGTGACTTTATGGCGGCAGGTTCGCAGGTAATAGGTTATTTTAACAGTAAGGCTAAGTTACAACAAGACTTGAAGGCTAAGGGTAACAGTAGCGACTTAGAGGAATTCATGGCCTTAGCTACATTGAAGAAACAAGAACAAGAGTTAAAAGAGTTATTCATATATCAAGGTGCTCCGGGAATGTGGGACGAATGGTTACAATTCCAAGTAGAGGCACGTAAGGGTAGAGAGAAGGCGGCGGCGCTTGCTCAGATAACTCACTTACGATTTAAACAGAAGGTTACAGATGTAGTTAACATTGTTATGGCTGTCTTACTGGTATCAACTGGTTTGTTTGCTGTTGTAGGGTTAGCTTGGGCAATATACACTAAAGGACAATTCTAATGCGAGATTTACCAGTACGTAACATGCGTAAGACGAAGAACAAGAAACCAAAGCCAACAAAGAAGTAAGGAGCTAGTATGCAAGACTTTAATTCATTTATACAGAGCCTACTCAGTAATCCCAGTCCACAAGGGGGTATGATGGGTGGCGGCGGAAACCAACCTAATAGACAATTCTACGACCAAGCGGGTAATGATGCTTATTACCAGAACCCTTATCGTATGCAGGATTCTATTGACGCTGCCATGTTAAAGCGTAAAGAAGCGGATGCTGCGATGGCGGCGGCGATGGGTCAGCAGATGCCTGTAATTGATGGTGGTGGTGAAGGTGGTGGTTATGATGGTAATAATACAGGGTTCGCACCTTCAGGCCCTACCATTGGCTCTATGAACGCTCAGGATGCTGCGTTTGCGGCGTTACAAGCTACTCAAGGACTAACACCTAGTACAGCGGCTCTTATGGGGCCACTAGGTCTTTTAGGGTTAGGAGGTCAAGCACTGGCAAACAGTTACTTAGATAACCAAATAGATGCTATGTCTAATCAATATGGAGCTACCCCTGCTGGTATGTTCTCCGTATCCGATCAAAATGGCAATGTATCCACTGTCTCTAATGACGCAAGTATAGCTGCTCAAAACATGGCCGAGTTTGGAATTGCTGGATTTGGCAGTGATGGTGGTTATAGTGATGGGGGTAATGGTGTTGGTGTTGGTGGCGGTTCAGTTGGCTCTGGTGGTGGAAACGCCGCTGGTGGTTTCAGTTTTGGTGGGTGGTAATGAAACATTCAATTGGACTTAACCCTGTAGCGGCAACTCTTACAACCATCTTAACTGTCCCTGCTGGTTATAAAGCAAACGTAAGCACTTTGTTTATTAGTAATGCTACCGGAAACAACAAGCACTTTACAATCTATTGGCAACACGCTCACGATATTACACATAAGGTATATATTGTTACTGAAGCTATCGTAGCGCCTAATAGTTATATCCAATACACAGATAGTTTGGTTATGCAAGCAGGAGACTCTTTACACTTTAACTCAGAAGCCGGTTCAGAGCCTTCTGTTATTGCCTCGTTTGACCTATATAAAGAAACCCCTATAGCCTTTTTTGGCAACGAATAATGCTTGACATTTTAGCACAACTGTGGTATAATAGCAACAAAGGAACTTAAATGACATACTTAGAACTTGTTAATGCAGTGATGCGCCGTATAAGAGAAAGTGAAGTTGATTCAGTGCAAGGCGCTGGTAACACAAACTCTTATGCCCGTCTCATTGGTGACTTTGTTAATGATGCAAAGAACGAAGTTGAGAACTCTTGGAACTGGAGTGCGCTACGCTCTACGTTAACATTAACTACCACCGCCGGTATCTTTAACTACGAGTTGAATGGTGCTCAGAATAACTTTGCTGTATTAGACATCTACAATGATACTAGCAATTTCGAGATGCAGTATAAGGATAGTAAGTGGTTTAACCGCGAGTTCTTGATGGCAACACCACAGACAGGCGCTCCTTACTACTACAACTTTAACGGTGTATCAACCGACAGAGATACGCAGGTAGACATCTACCCAATCCCTGACGCTGTATATGACCTCCGCTTTAACTTGTCATTGCGTAACCTACCTCTTGACGCTGATGACGATACCACTGTTCTTCCTACCCGCCCTATCATATTGTTAGCGACAGCAATGGCGATTGAAGAGCGTGGTGAAGATGGTGGTAAGCAAAGCATCAACGCATACGCTGCAAGTCAAAGTGCCTTAGCGGATGAAATCTCTTATGATGCCGCTCGCCACCCTGAAGATGTTATTTGGTATAGTGTATGAAAGAACTCCAATCTCTATCCGTTGTTTCTCCCGGCTTTTTTGGGTTAAACACACAAGAGAGTGGTATTACGTTGTCCCCTAACTTTGCTCAACTGACCGACAATGTTGTTATAGACAAGTTTGGTCGGTTAGGCTCACGTAAGGGTTGGGCAATGAAGACAACCACAGGTGTAGATACCCTTGCCGGTGCTACTGTTGACTTTATGATGGAGCATGTGAACGCTGATAACTCTTCTGTTATCTTGTCCGGCTCTGTTAATAAGATATTTAAAGATGGTGTTGATGCCGTACTAACAGACGTAACACCAGCAGGGTACACGATATCCGCCAATGGATGGAAGGGTGCTTCACTTAACGATAAGTCAATGTTGTGTCAAGAAGGTCATGAACCTTTAATCTACTCAGAGGCAGCGTCACCAGCCACAAAGACCTTAGCAGTCCACACAAGCACAACAGCCTCCTTCGGTACTAGCTACCCTCGTGATGTTATAGCCGCTTACGGTCGGTTCTGGGCGCATGACGGTAAAACAATCTACTGGTCTACGGACATAGCAGACACAGCATTTCCAGCCTTTGCAGCGGGGTCTAGCGGCTCTTTAAACATAGCCTCTGTACTACCTAACAACGTTGACACTATAGTCGCTCTAGCCTCTCACAATGGCTTCTTAATCATCTTCTGTGAGGATAACATTGTTATCTATAAAGGTGCAGAGAATGTCTTAGATGCTTTTTCCCTTAGTGATGTTATAACAGGTGTTGGTTGCGTTGCTCGTGACTCGTTAGCCTACACTGGTGGCGACCTCATCTTCTTGAGCGACACTGGTGTTCGTAGCTTAGGTCGTGTTATTCAAGAGAAGTCGTTGCCTATGCGTGACTTGACTAAGAATGTGCGTGATGACCTCTTAAAAGACATAACACAAGAGCGTGCAACTAATAGTGGCTTGAGTAAAGTTAAAGCTGTTTACTCTGAGATATACGCCTTCTATCTTATATCTTTCCCTGCAACGTCTACCATCTATTGTTTAGATATGCGCCAGCCATTAGAAGATGGTAGTGCTCGTATAACTCAATGGAATGCGTATCAAGCAACTTCTCTACTGCGTATGCGTGATCGTAGGTTATTGGTAGGTAAGACTAACGGGATTGGATTGTATTCAGGTAACTCGGACAACGGCTCTAGTTTCCGACTACGTTACTTCTCTCACTACTTGGACATGCAAAGTCCTACACAACTGAAGATACTAAAGCAGATAAAGGCAACAGTTATTGGCGGTAGTAATCAATCCTTTATTATTAAGGCTGGTTTCGACTTCTCCGCTGCTACACGCTCTTATCCCTTCACCATCATTGATAGTGCAGTTGCTGAGTTTGGGATTGCTGAGTACGGCATCTCTGAGTATTCATTCGGTATTAACCTTGACTCTATTAAGAGTAGTGTAGGTGGTAGTGGTAATGTAATTCAGATTGGATTTGAGGCTGATGTTAACGGAAGTGAATTGTCCGTACAGAAGCTAGATATATTTGTTAAAACAGGAAGGACGAGTTAATGTCTAACTATTCAAAGAGTACAGACTTCGCGGCTAAGGATGATTTGTTAACCGGTAATGCTAATAAGATTATTAAAGGCACCGAGATTAACGATGAGTTTGACGCTATACTAACAGCAGTTAACAGTAAAGCTAACTCTAACAATGCATCGCTGACGGGTACACCTGTTGCGCCTACAGCGGCTGCTAACACTGAGACTACACAGATAGCCACTACAGCCTTCGTTAAGGTTGCTAGAGAGGCATTGTACCCTGTAGGCTCTATCTATACCAATGCGACAGTAGCAACTAACCCCAGCACATTACTGGGCTTTGGTACATGGACAGCTTTTGGAGCTAGTCGTGTAATGGTCGGCTTTGATGCCAGTAACGCAGCTTATGACACACTAGGCGAAACAGGTGCTATCACCGCCGCTAGTGGTTCTACTTCAATTCTCACATATGTCACTGTATATATGTGGAAACGTACAGTTTAAGGATTTATTATGAGTTTGTTTGATTTTGCTAACTTAGCTGGTAATGTCTTTGGTGGAATGGCTGCTAGAGATGCTGGTCGAGAGTCGGCAGCGGCACAGATGGCGGCGGGACAACAAGCGGCAGCGGCTGCTGAGTTTAAACCCTATTCTATCACCTCTGGGTTTGGTACTGGTTATTTTGACACAGAGAATAACAGGGCAGGTTATGATATTGACCCTGTTCTAAAGGCTTTCCGTGACCAGTCATATGGGGGCGCTGCTGACTTCATGGGGCAGGTTAACGCTGACCCTACACAAGTCGCACAGAACTACTATAACCAACAACAAGGCATTATGGCGGGCGGTCGTGAAGCTGAAGACATCGCCCTACGTCAGAATCAATTACAGAGTGGTCGTATTGGCCTAGGCTTATCGTCCAATGCTATGGGTGGCGGTGGCCCTGCTGGGATGGGTGGCGGGTATGTTAACCCTGAGCAGTTCCAGCAACAGATGGCGCGTAACATGGCAGACCAACAGTTAGCAGGTCAATCTACACAGTTGGCTCAAGCTGATATGGATAGAAACATTGCTCGTGGTCAAGGTATGTTACAGACTGCTACTGGTTTAGAAAACATGGCAATGCAACCTATGACGCTTGGTGCGGATATTGGTAATAGAGCAGCGGTGGCTGGTGCTAATCAAGGTTCTTCATTGTTAGCTGGTGGTCAAGCGGCGGCTAATGCTAACTTCGCTGGTGGTTTAGGTATGTCAGGTATGTTCCAGAATATAGGCCAAGGTTTCGGTAACTATGGTGCTTATGGTAACACAGGCGCTCGTCCAATCAAATAAGGGGTAATAATGGCTAGTAATCTTTCAGGCTTATTCGGAGGTATGACCAAATCTCCAGAACAATATAGACAAGAGTCTATTCAAGGTATGACTGTATCTCCGGCGCAAATGGGGCAACAGAGTTTGAACCAGCAGTTGATTTCACAGATGTCTAATGTGGGCGCTAACATTGGTTCGTTGGCTGGTGGTATGATGGGCGGACAAACGCAACAGCAAGGAGATGACCAACGTGTTCAAGGGGTAATGCAAGGTTTGGATTTAACAAACCCTGAGAGTATAAGATCGTCTTCTAATCAGTTGGCAGATATGGGTTTCCCACAACAAGCTCAGGCTTTGAGGGAACAAGCTAACGAAGTAGAGGATAGGGTAATGAAACGTCAGAAATTTAATTTTGATACACAACCTAAAGCAGCGACCCCTTCAAGTTTACGGACTTTAATAGATGAGCGAAGCCAATATGCACCCGGCACTGCAAATTATATTCTTTTAACTAAAGCTATTGATAAAGCAACTGACAAAAGTTCACCTCAAATAGTTCAGTTACAACAAGCTCTTAAAGGAACGATTACCGGGAGCAAGGAAGCAAAAGAAATACAAGCACAAATTGCTGCTTTAGGGCGGGGTAATGTTGGAACAGGCACTCCTGATAATATTGAGGTTAAAGACATTAACTCTATACGGACTAATGCACGTGCTGATCTATCAGATTATAGCAATGTCATTAATTCTGCACAGGGAGGATTAAGGTTTCTTGATCTTGGTAGCCCTAAAGCAGAGGCACAAGTTGATAGAGCTTTAGCTGCTTTGAGCGGGGACACACAAACATCTGCACTTGAAATCAACTTAACTTCTAACAGTGGCCCTTTAGGTCAACAAATTGCAAATACTATTTCTAAATTAACAGTAGGAGGGTCAGGCGCTTCGAGTAAGATAGAAAAGCAACATGTTTTAGAAGCTAGTTTAATTCATAACACTTTACAATACAATTCAAAAAGAGATGAGATTATAAGTGCTTATCAGAATACTAATATGTCTGACTCACAGATAACTTCAATTGTAGGCGCACCAAAAGAACTGCCTAAATCTTTAATTAAAAGGTTTGTTGAAGCAAATGGTGAAAAATTCGAACCCACTAAATTTGATTACCGTATGAGTGCTAACGGGTCAATTCAGAGAAAAGAGAAAAGGTAATATAATGGCTAAAGAAGACGAATGGACAAACATTTCTAACGACTCAACTAAAGCACCAATAGGTGAAGGTGAAAAAGGGTGGGTTACAATTGAAAGCGTGTCTTCACAAATACCTGAACCAGAAGTTCAAACCCTAGGTAAATATCTTCTTGGGAGGGCTAGTGAGGGTTTAGCTGCTATGGGGTCTGCCGGGGCTTATGCTTCCGCTATAGGGCCGGGAGGTATTGCTGCCTCTGACCCTATTTCTGAGTTAGTTATAGAGCCTAGTGGTATTCAATCCGCAGTAGGTATTCAACCAGCTAATCCGAAAGGTCAAGGAGCAACTACTCGTATACTAGGTTCCGGTTTAGCCGCCGCTGGTGACCCTTTATCTTATCTAGGGGTGGGAATACCAACAACAATGGGGTTGGCTGTAGAAGGTGTACAAAATACCGTAACAGGTATGAGCGCAGAAGCTGCGGGTGACGTGGGGAATGCGTTGATTAAAGGCTTTACAGGAGAAGAGTCGCCAACAGGTAGGTTAGTTGGCAACGTAGCTGGAGCTTTAGCGGGGTCTGCTACACAAGGGTCTATACGTTACGGTATGGAAACAGGTGGTGATTTTGTAGCTCAACTGTCAACTAAGTTTTCTAAAGTAAAAGCTGACCCATCACAAGTTGAAAATATGGTAGCCACTAATGCCGCTAAACGTTTTCTAGAAGAAGGAGCCAAAGCAGGGGGTAAAGACTATAATAAAATGATTGCTGATTTTAGGGAAGTATCTGAATTTGTTATTGGGACAGACGCTCCTCTTTTGTTACAAGCAGCAGACAATCCTGTTTTTAGAGAAGAGTTAGTTCGGTTAGCTAAAACAGACCCTTCAAAAAGAGCAGCTTTAGAAGCTGAAGTAAACCGTATAGCCGCTGCTATTGATAAGAAAGCTGTTGTTTTATTCGGACAAAAGTATGCACCTATTCCTCCTAACGCTCCATTAGATATTCGTAATGTGCGTAAGCGGATTACCCAAATTACCAATAAAATTGATGAGTTGGCTGACCCATTTGCAACAGTTGCAGGTAAAACAGATACTGGCGTAGCTATTGAAAACCTAATAACAGCTAAGCGTAAATTGATTACACGTGAAATGAGTCCTCGTTATGAAGCGTTAAAACAGGAAGCTAGAGATGAAGGTTTAACAATAAATGCAGAAGCAACAGAAGCCTTGTATTTATATGTTAAACAAAACAAAGTAGCTGATATTTTTGGACGGCAAACTTCTCCTGAAAAACAAGTATCATCTATACTAAGTCCTAAACAAGTTGAAGGGTCTACAATACCTGAGTTTAAAGAAATGACTTTTGACAACGTGGATAGTTTAAAACGACTTGTAAACGCTGAATTGAGAAGGGTAAAAGACCCAGTTCAAGTTAAGAGATTAGAAGACTTTAAAACTGTACTTGATGATGTTAGAGATCAATACATCCCTGAACGTTACAATGAGGCCCTACGTGCTCTGGATACAGAATACTATCAACGATTAGGTGTCCCTTTCGGTGCGCAAGGTGTAAAAGACATGAGCGCGAAGAAGTATTCTTCTCAGGTTGCTCCTGTTCTTTTAAAGAATAAACAATCATATCAATCGTTTATAGATGTAGCTGGTGCGGAAGGCGAAGAAATAGCTAAAAAAGCTATGTTAAGTCTCGCATATGATTCTGTTATTAAAGATGGTGTTGTTAATAGTACTTCTCTTAGGACATTTATGAAAAAGAATGAAGAAGTGTTAAAAGAAATGCCGGATGTTCTTGAGTTGCTAAATAACACTCGTATGTCTGATACCAAACTTCGTACATCACGGGCAACATTAGAAACACAATATGCTGAAGCTCAAAAGCGGATAGCCCAAAACTGGTTTAATGGTACGCAGTCCGAAGTGCCTAATATGCAACAACTTGTTAATGATGCTTTTATTAATCCAAATAGACGTGCAAAACTTATACGTGATATAAAAGACTTATCACCTGAAGCCGCTGGAGCTGTTAGACAATCAATGAGAGCTTCTGTAGTTGAAAAAGCTATGAGTAATTCAAAAGGTGGTGTTGACTTCTTATTAAATAAGGATAATAAAGCTGCTTTAGATGCTATTTTAGGTAAAGGATACCAATCTAACTTAATGAAAGTTTTAAAGTTATCTGATGCAGTAAATAAAATTGACATTAAAAAGATGAGTCTTTCTGTAGATTTAGAGAAAAACTTAGACCCTTTAAATAAAATCTTTCCGGGTTTGGATGTACAAGGAACTATAGCAACTTTTAGACGACCTATTGTATCTATGCCTCAGAAAGGAGTTATACTTTATAGTAAGATTTCTCAAGCTAAAGCTACAAATGTTTTTGACACTAAGATTTTTGATATTTTAACTGACCCTAACGCTGTTAAACAACTTGCTAGTATAACAGATGACTTAGACTTAACATTTAAAAATCCTTTAACCTTGAGAAAGGCGTTAACATCTATTGTTGATACAATACCTGCTCGTGCTTATATTGCTCTAACTGCTCCAGAAGACCAGAAGATGGAACAGCCAACAGATCAGGATATGAAATTGCTTAACAAGTATCTTAACTAACCCACCAACTAAAAAGCCCCTATGTAGTGATACATAGGGGCTTTTTTTTGCCTAGTTATCTAACAAGGACACATCTATCTCATGGAACTCACCAACCAATATCTTAAAGAATGGGAGGCTAATAGCTAACCCCTCGAACCCTGTCATTATAGTTCTACGTGTCCCTTCCTCATCCTCCGAATCTACAATGTAACATGTTTCAGTAGCATTCTCAATATCAATACCAATACCTAACCTCATCTGCATAGAGAACTGCATGTTAATACCCGTCCCTTGCGTCTTCCCACTTCGTCTTGGCGATGATGTAATTCTTCACTAGACTACTACGGACAATATCGTCAATACCGAACTCTATCTCAGTGAACTCACCCATGTTACGCAAGATAGATAGGAAGTCTAACAACCCGCTCTTATCATCACGCTTCTTCAAATCCACCTGCCTATAGTCACCGCACAAGAAGAACTTGCTGGTGTGCCCGATACGGGTAATGATGGTGTCCAGCTCATGCATCGTACAGTTCTGGCTCTCATCTAGAATAACAATAGCATTGTTAAACGTAGTGCCCCTGATGAACGATGTCGACAAGAACTCTACGAACCCCTGCTCAACCAACCTATCCCATGCATCCTTACGCTTAAACATCTCCGCCGCTATCTGCTTATACGGCTCAGTGAACATGTTCATCTTCTCAGCGGCATCACCCGGCAAGTGACCCATCTCACGACCCTGCACACTTGACCTGATAATCACTAACTTGCCATAGGGGTTACTTCTGTCCATAACCTCCTCCAGTGCCTTGTAGAACGCAATGTAAGTCTTACCTGTACCAGCTACACCAGACAGCGCACCAAAGTAGTGTCCCTGTTGGTATGCCTCAAAGAACTCACGTTGCTTATCTGTCTTAGGTTGCACCGTTAACATATCATCCAGCCGCATCTTTAATCCATGTTGCGGTTTAACTGGTTCTGTCTCTACCATTGTTTGTCGTTTACGAGTTACCATTATGCTGCTTTCCCCCATACGTCATCCCATGTG
>Ga0222709_1000161_pt1 | contig 23313 bp, 19 predicted proteins | sample AntAcemetage1692_FD_179822 | JGI IMG/M metagenome (GOLD analysis project Ga0222709, IMG submission 179822) | Saline water microbial communities from Ace Lake, Antarctica - #1692 | ecosystem: Environmental > Aquatic > Non-marine Saline and Alkaline > Saline | place: Antarctica: Ace Lake...
GCTCAATTTCAGGCGAAGGTTGTTCCGGGATGTAGAAAAAACAATATTATCGGCAGAAGCGATGTTACAAATAGCCTTTATCTCCTTTATTGTCAATAAACTATAAATCCAAAACATACTCTAAAAGTCGTTTTGGAATCGGGGGAGATGCTAAAATAGGCGTGACGAGTGGACTGAACCTTGACCTAACCGTAAACCCTGACTTCTCTACGGTAGAAGTTGACCGTCAAGTGATTAATCTCAGTCGCTTTGATATTACATTTCCTGAACAACGGCAGTTTTTTCTCGAAAACTCCGATTTGTTTACGGGTTTCGGAAGCTATAATATAAATCCTTACGTGCCATCAAGCGGCGGTCTTTCCAGCGGAAACAATCAAATATTCACCCCTTTCTTTAGCCGCCGGGTTGGGATAGCCTTTGACTCGACTACGGGAACGACCGTGCAAAATCCTATCTTGTACGGAGCCAGATTAAGTGGGAAAATTGACGATAACTGGCGAGTTGGGTTGTTGAATATTATGACCGCTCGTGACGAAGAGAAAGATATTAACTCTGTAAATTACAGCGTTGGTACTATCCAACGGCGGGTTTTTGGACGCTCGAATATTGCTGGTATTTTTGTAAATAACCAGGTTATTAACCCTGAGGCGGGGGAGTCGGGCTTTAACCGAATCGGTGGATTAGAATACAACCACCAATCCCTTGATAATCATTGGACGGGTAAGGCTTATTACCATCAGTCATTTTCTGACGTGCAGCAACAAGGTAGTAACACGTACGGTGTTACGGCAAATTATATTTCTCGTGGTTTTACAGCTAAGTGGCAGCATGATTTTATGGGTAAAGGTTTTGAAGCCGTTTCGGGCTTTGTACCCCGCAATGATTTTTTCCACATAAACCCAACAGCGGGGGTTAACCTTTATCCCAAAAAAGGAAGTATAAACCGCCTAAGCTTTGGTTTGGCTTGGGATCAGTACTTTAAGCCCAAAATAGGAACGACTGATTTGCAGGCGGGTCCGTTTGTATCTTTGGCGTTCCGTAATTCTGCAAATATACTGCTACAAGTTAACCGAAACTACACGTACCTTTTCAGTAACTTTGATGCTCTTCGATCCAATAAAGAGTTGCCGATCCTGACAAAAGGCAACGGATATACTTATCATAACGTCTCGGCTACTTTCGTGACAGATAGAAGAAAGCGACTCACAGCGTTCTTACAGCCACTCATTGGACAATACTTCAATGGCAATATTTACAGTCTGAATACTTCGCTCACCTACCGAATGCAGCCTTACGCTCTCGCAACCTTAAATGTGGCGTACAATAAAATTAACTTGAAAGAAGGACAAAATACCATTTTTGTGGTGGGGCCACGGATGGAAGTCACGTTTTCAAAAAGTCTTTTCTGGACTACCTACGTGCAGTACAATACGCAGTTTGATAACCTGAATATCAACTCCCGGTTTCAGTGGCGTTTCGCTCCGGTTTCTGATTTCTTTCTGGTGTACTCTGACAATTATGACACGGAGCTCGGTGGTGTTAAAAACCGAACTATTGTGGCTAAATTGACATATTGGTTAAATCTCTAATTTTTCAAGTTTACTTGTTTTGCACTTCGTCTCCAATGTTTTTAGTTTCGTATCCTTAACAGTGTCCCTGAAAATTGTTCACTAATCATTTTCTCAAGTCTCGTACCTTGAAAGTGCAGCAACGCATCACCTATAAAATAATTATTAGTCAAAAGAACTCTGCCTTTTACATTCGTAAAAGCGAACCTGTTATTTCCTGCTATTCTAATCTAAGACGTACTGTTGAAGCTATTCAGACTACACTTTCTGTGCAAGGTTGGGAGAAAGCAGTATGAATTATTCGCCGGTATACTGAGCGTTGAAAGAGCGAGGTAAATACGTGGAAAACTTCAGTGCGGTAGGGACAAAATCCTTTCAATTATCTATTGATAGAGTAGCTTTAAGTTTGCTTTTTGCTACGTTAGGTATTATAAGATCCCTCTTGATAAGGGATTTTATTCTTCTTAAACAACTTATTAATTTAATCAATAGCGACTTTAGTTTGGATAAAATGACGTAATTTGATTTACACTACTCCAAAAAAAGTTTCATTTTCTATGGAAAATCAACTAAAAAGGGCGGGGAAAGTATTTTGTACTTATTTATCGTTACTGGTGTTTTACCTTTCAGTTTTGCCTGCATTTTCGCAAGTTCAACTCCCTAATAAGTCCAAAAAAGCTGCTATTTTTGAGCAGCAAGCACGTAAACTCTCTGCTCAGGTAAACACAGGAAATACTCATATGTTGATGGGTCAGAAGGATAAGGCATTGCCCTATATTATCCGTGCAACGAAGGGTATTGCATAATCGTTGGAGCCAATATTTCTCTTTTGCTATTAATTTATAGGTAAGTGTGAGTTCAACGGCATCAAAGTAATTGGACAATCACAATATGACCATACTTAAATTAGTCAGAGTTATTAAAAACCGAGGTATGAGGATTTTTATATGAGTGCGGTCAGTCAAAGGGGCGTTTTTACAAAATGGCTTGCAGTTATAATGTTCTTGATTCAATTTCAAGTATCATTTTATTGCCAGGCTCAAAAACCGCACTTAGGCGGCAGCCTATTGAAAGAAGGATTGCTTGAGCTTAAATTAAAAGATTCATGGCGTTACCATCCGGGTGATAATATGGATTGGGCCTCACCTGACTATGACGATACTCAATGGCACCATATTGATCCATATGGGCTAAAAGTGGATGATATGCCCGATAGCCTTTGGAAAGGTTATGGGTGGTGGCGAACAAAGTTTACCATTGATTCTCACCTGACAAAAGAGATTGAACGGCTTTATTTCTATTCTTGGGGAGCTGCTGAAATATACTTAGATGGAGAATTAATCCAACGCTATGGAAAGTTCTCCAAGTTCGGTTCTGACGAACAGTCCTACACCCCAAATTACGACGGAGATAGGCCTTTAAAAATTGATTTGAAAGGTGTTCATACTTTGGCGATTAGATTTTCAAATCACGCAGCAAAAAATAATCATCATCTTTTTCAATTTTTCTCGGAAATTCTTGGATTCAAGATTGGTTTTTCAACAGCGGTCAGAGCCAAGTTTTCAGACCGAAGATACGCCAATAGCTTTGCCGCACTAGCCGTAATTACCGTAGTATTAACTCTATTGTTGCTATTGTACATTTTGCTTCACATAAAGTTTAGAAAGGATCAGGCAAACTTGGTGATTATCTTTATTACTCTTCTTTTTATAGGAGCAGCTGTGTGTGCTCACATTTTATTATTTGTAGACTTAGACGGTTTCTCAAATCCTATTGTAAGTGGTATTTTAAACTCTACGGCTTTTGGTTTAGGTTATGGTTTTTTACCCTATTCATTGAGTTTACTTTTTAGAATCGAAAAATATTATTGGACTAAACATCTAATTTGGCTGGCATTCATTCGCACCGCTAATTATTTTATTAATGTTTTTAATTTCATAATTTTTGATGCAGTCATAATACTCTCAGTTATCATTCTCATGATTATAATTATGAGAATAGCCATAAAGGAAAGAAACAAAGGGGTGCATTTTGTAACATTTGGAGCCATTGGTACCTCTGTTTTTTTGTTAGTCAATAGAATGATTAGTACAGGTATTATTTCTCTTAGCACCTCTTTGTACTATTTAGACTTAATTCTGTTGTACGTTTGCTACCCGCTTGGAATCTATATTTACATTACCAGTCAGTTTGGAAGATTGTTTATTGCAATGGAGCAAGAAGTAGTAGAACGAACATTCGACCTCAACCTTTTGGTTGATAGCTTAACTACAACCCAAAATGAACTGAGTACAAAGAATAGTGAAAACGAACTGCTTTTAAAGGAAATCCACCACCGAGTAAAAAATAACTTAGAAGTTGTTTCAAGTCTTTTGGAGTTGCAATCGGCTCAGATAGATAATCCTGATATTCAGCAAGTTATGCAAGTCAGCCAAAGCCGCGTACAGTCGATGGGTATTTTACACCAAAAACTTTATCAAAACGAGCATTTAGCATTTATCGAAATGAAAAACTATTTCGTGAATCTGACCGAAAATATTCTGGATTCTTATAATGCCACCGAACTAGTAACGGTTGAATTTCCGATGGAAAATTTGGAATTAGACGTTGATACCGCCATGCCAGTTGGTTTAATCGTGAATGAGCTGTTGACTAACGCCTTGAAATACGCTTTTCCGGCGGGGCGATTGGGTAAAATAAAGCTAAGCTTAAACCAAATCGGAGCGAACCTAATGGAGCTTCGCATAGAGGATAACGGTATTGGGAAAGTATTGAACGTAACGCCAAAAGGAACGGGTTTTGGAACGCAGCTTGTGGGTTTGCTGACCCAACAACTGGATGGAAAATTACTTCAAACGGTAGAAAACGGAACGACGATTTCCATTCAATTTGCTAAAAAATGATGAACGAAAATGTGAAAATTCTTATCGTGGAAGATGACATGATCATTGCCGCAAAAATCTCGATGCAATTGACCAAATTGGGATACGAAGTTACGGGTATTGTGTCACGCGGAGAAGAAGCCGTTCGGCACGCAGTAGATAATATTCCCGATATTGTATTACTCGATATAAACCTTAAAGGTAAACTTGACGGCGTGGAAACTGCCACTCAAATGCAGTTAACTGCCAATATTCCTATCATTTATGTAACGGCAAATACCGACGAAGGAACCTTCAACCGGGCAAAAGCAACTCGCCCCCACGCATTTATCGGAAAGCCAATTAACAACCTTGATTTACAGCGAGCCATTGAGTTAACTATCAGCCGTTTAGCGGAGCAGCACCATGTCTCAAGCGAAACGGAAGAACCTACTACGTCCGAAACGCCTTTCGTTTTGAGCGATCGTATTTTTGTCCGAAATGGTGGTAGAATGATTAAGATATTCATTGCTGATATTCTTTACATTGAGGCAGACCGTAACTATTGCCAAATTTTCGCCAAAAACCAGAAGTACACGCTCGCTATTACACTAAAGAATATGGAGGAAAAGCTACCTGCTGCTGAGTTCCTCCGCATTCACCGTTCATTCATCGCGAATATCTCGCAAATAGACGAAGTCTCCGAACATCACGTCCTGATTAGCGGGCAGCAACTTTCGTTGAGTAATGCTTACCGCGAAGAGCTCTTGAAGCGTATTCAGACATTCTGATTTATGAGAATGCGTGAAACCTCCCGATGCTCAAATTCCTTCGGTAATAAAAACACCTCCTTCGGACAGTTTTGAGGGGTGTTCGTCCTGCTTTACTTGCCTTGTCGTACGAAGATTAGTAAATTAAAATTATAAGGTAACCCCAACGGCAAAGTCAGGTCGTTATTTTCTTCTTAGAAGAGAAAATTTGGGTCTATCAGTGTTCAATAATCTATTTAACTATGCAGCTTTACGTTAAGAAACTTCTTCTTTTATTTATTGTGATTACAATGGAGAGTACGGCTCAAAGCAACGCTGACTTCACACCAAAACAAGCCGCTGAACTTGCGAAAAATTACCAAAGTAAAGCTCTTTTATTCAGGGAAATACCGCAATTTGACCGAGATAGTACCGTATATTATTTTGATAAAGCCACCGCATTATTAGAGAATTCTAGGCCGGTACAACACCAATTATTGGCAGAAATATATAGGGATATAATTGATAGGGGAAACCGCTCGCACCCATTCATTGTCGTGGACTCACTGGCGGCAAAAGGCATGGGCCATTTCAATAACATCCCGAGAAAAGATCAGGATATTTTACTCAAATACGACTTGCTGCAACGTTGGGCGTCCATAAAAGTGGAGGAAGGAGAGTTAAAGGCAGCCGTTGACCTTTTCACCGAGGCCCTAAAGCTTATCCAAGACGACCCTCGCCCCGAAGTACGGGCAAAATTCTTGCGACAAAAGGCGAGTTTTATCAAACGCTACGGCTTGCCTGATGAACAAAAGGATTTCGACAAACTTACAGACCAAAGCTACGCTATTTATAAAACGCTCGACCAACGGAAATATGCCTCCGAAATCGGTGGGATTTATCAAAGCATGGTTTTGCGGCACATTGGTATAAACCCCGACTCAACAGAGCATTATTTTAGTCTGATAAAAGGGAATTTAAAGATTAATAAAAACCCGTTTAGTTACGGTTGGTATTACGCTGTTCGGGGTGACTTTTTGTCATTCAATAAAAAAAATGAGGAAGCCAAAGCCTCCCTTTTAGAAAGCAAAAAGCTGCACGAAACCTACAAAATGACTAATGTAGACAGTTATACGCACACGTTATTTGTACTAGGAGATATAGCCTTGGAAGAGGGCAAATACGACGAAACGATTGATTATTACAAGAAGGTAAGGGAGATTTCTTTGGCAAATAATTTTAAAGTATCGAGTATTGACGCGTTAGATGCGTTGCGTGATGTCTATGAACAAAAGGACAATTTTGCTCAGGCGTTGGCGTATTCAAAGCAATTTAACGAAGAATACCTTGCCTACGAAGAAGACAAAAATAAACGTAGTTTACGGGAAAACGAATTGCAAATAAATGTATTGGAGCAAGAAAAAGAACTGGATAAAAACCGACAAGTGCAAATTATCTTTGTGGTCATAATTTTCGTTGGACTCGCCTTACTGGCTCTGGTTTATTGGAATTATAAGCTCAAACAGAAAAATAATGTAAGACTGGCGGTACTCAATACGGAGTTAAACTCAAAAAATGAGCTACTCGACAGAAAAGTGGTGGAAAACGAACTGTTGCTGAAAGAAATCCACCACCGAGTGAAAAATAATCTCGAAATCGTATCGAGTTTACTGGAATTGCAATCGGCACAAATTGATGACCCGTCTGTGCAAGCCGCCATGCTTTCGAGCCAAAATCGAGTGCACTCCATGGGGATTATCCACCAAAAACTTTACCAAAGTGAACACTTGACCTCCATCGAAATGCGGGATTATTTTGTCAACCTCGGTGATAATATCCGAAACTCATTCAACGCCGAAGGGAAAGTAAAAATTGACTGCGATATGCCCGAACTGGTGCTGGATGTTGATACGGCAATTTCTGTGGGTTTGATTACTAATGAGCTGCTGACTAACGCTTTTAAATACGCTTTTGAAGGAAAGCAAGACGGCAATATCAAAATTAACTTAACCCGCTTTGGGCCAAACGACGATAACCTCGAACTAAGAATTACGGACGATGGAATCGGGAAAATAATTGGTGAAAAGAGCAAAGGTACGGGCTTTGGTACGATGCTCATTGACTTACTCACCAAACAGTTAAACGGTACGATTAGCTACCAAATAGAGAACGGCACGAAGGTTTCCCTAATTTTCGCGAAGCCTGTTGTTTTATAATCAGCCACGAAGGCACGGATTCCACCCACAGGAAAACACAGTACTATTTGTGAAAACCTGAGTAATCCGTGCTTTTGTGCTTTGTAATTATCAGCGTTTTTCCCGTCGTAACCCTCCCAATTCGTAATTCATAAAATTCCTTTGGTAACAAAAACCCCACCTTCGGACAAAAAAAAGGGGTGTTCGTCCTCAATCGTTTTTTCGTAAACAGTTTTTAATTCAAGTTTATAAGGTAGTAACCAACCGATAACTTGAATTAAATCATGAAAAAAGAAGTCTCTATTGGGTCACGCACCCGCGTGCTTCCTGATGAAATCATTCAGTTAGAAGCCAAGCAAGACTATACCGTCAACGACAGTATTTTGCCATCCTCTATTAATTTAGGAACGCTTGAAAAGCGGCTGGAGCCCTACGCATTTTTTAGAGTGAACCGCTCTACGGTTATTAACTTAAACCACCTCAGCCGTTTTACGGTAATCCCGCACAAGGCAAAAGACAGACGACGAAATTCCCGCAAAAAAAACACCAACGAAATCTTCCTTTCTCGCAGAAGAGTAGCAGCCTTTCAGGCCTGTGTAAATGCTTGAATTCTTCATTTAGAAAATTTTAAATTTTATAGATATGAAAAGATATTTTTACTTACTCCTACTCCTAAATTGCATCATTCAACTCGGTGCAAACGCTCAATGGACATTCAACACGAGAGGAAACCAATATGATAAAAATGGGGTGACCGCAAATACGGCTGGATCAATAACATTAACTTCTTCTGGTGGCGGTGTTAGTAGTACGGTTACGCCCGAAGGCATTGTTTCAAGTGCTTTTATGCTAAATAGCTCGGACAACAGTTATTACGAACTAGAGTTGAATACGGCGATTTCGGCTGCGTTAAACTCCGTGCCGATAAATAAGTGGTTCAAAGCAAAGACGGGCAAGAATGAAACGATTCAACTGAGCTATTCTTACAGAAAAACAACGCCAGCCAATAATTCTGCAAATCCCACGCAGACGAATACGTTTACTGCAAACTATAAAGTGGTGGTAGGGAGCAACGAAAGCCATTCAACTTACCAAAACTTTACGACTGTTCCTACACAAGTAACCGAAACACAAAGCGGTAATACGGTCACTGGCACTTTGCAGGCTACTGTTAACTTTCCTGTTGGAAGTACAAAAGGATACGTGGTGATTCCGGTCGTGGAAGAGATTACAAACTTCTCTTTATTTTGTAATAGAAATCTGCCACCCACCTGCTATTGGACCGAAAATAGTGTTTCAAATGTAATTATATTACCTTTCATAGTGGAAGGGGCAAGTATTGATTTAAGTGCCCCAGATGCGGTTGGTATTGCAGGATACACCAAAGAACCCGCCATTCCATACATGATTTTACACGCTCCTCCGAGCGATAATAGCAGCGTCACTTTTGAGGAAGCTCAGGAAACGTGCCGTAGTTATTCTGAATCAGTGCAAAATGATTTTTCGGCGAGTGGCAAATTGGATGTTACGCTCGGGTTTAAGGGTTCGGTGGGTTTGTTCGTTACTACGGATGTTGAATTTTCGGTAACTGCGTCTGTTACCGGGGGTGGTGGAAATACCCAAATAAGAAAATCTGATACGAAAACTTGCATAAATGCCGTATCTGCTATTTCTACGCTGACTAAAGCCAGCGGTGTGCCGGATGGCACTATTTACATGGGTTATTCGAGCGATTTGGCTTACGGTTTTTTCCCGAGGGTTATTATCGAATCTGATAACCCACTGGTCATCAAAAAAGATACTGCCCTAATATTTGGAGTAGTAGGACAACCTGCCCCTTTTTATATGTCGAAGCAGCAAATCATAAATGATATTGCGGTAAAGCAATCCATTGTAGATGGATATGTGCCAACTAACCCTATCAACGAACAGGCCCTAAGCTTGGCAAACCATGCTTTAAATCAAATAACGGTTTGGGAACAAGTACTTGCCAAAGATGCTGCTAATATAGCCAGTCAACAAAACGACGTGATTACTGACACTTATACTATTGGCGGAGATCAAACTACTACCGAAAGCATAAGCTATGCTCGCAGTACTGTGTACGACGTGAACCATTACATATCGGCCGGGGCGGGTCTTTCTTTTGTGGTAAAAGTAGCGGGGTCGGGTGTATCTGGCGGGGCACAATTTTCTACAAAAAAGACTTTAGGGCAAGGGGTTGCTAATACAACGAATTCGACCACTACTATAAAATGGCGGTTGTACGATGATGATATTACAGGCTTAGAACCTCCCCTAACAGGAGAAAGAATACGCGTAAAAATAGTGCGTGACCCTGATTACGGAACACCAATTTTCTTATTAGATTCGGCAGGTTCAAGAACTTCCGCACCTTACGAAGGCGGTTACCAAAGAGATCAGCCGTTTCTCAAGTTTTCGACAGTTGCGGATACTTCTTACTACACCGTGCCCAACGTGGCGGTAGGCACAACCTCACAGTTTGGGGTTAGACTTTGTAATAACTCTGACGAAGAACGCCCCTATCGATTAAGGTTTGATCCTTCTACTAATGCAAACAATGTCTTTGTGTCATTAACGGGTTCTTCCGGAACAACTGAATATGGCTCGTTTACCGTCCCGGCAAATTCTTGTTTGGCTAATACGTATTTTGTAAACGTCAATCAACAAAACTTAGGTGCACTCACTTCTCAGGAAGTTAATTTACAATTATACGTTGCCAACGAACAAAGCATCAAATCAAATATATTTGTTACCTCAAACTGGGGGAATTACGCACTGCCCTCAAATTTATTATCAAGTAATGCCCTAATATGTTCAGGTTCACCAGTTAATTTATCGGCTTTTTGCCCGGCGGGTGTTGCCACTTGGTATAATACCGAAACTGGAGGCACAGCATTAGGTACTGGTAGCACCATTACCCAAACGCCCCTTACTAATACTGATTACTACGTAGCTTGTCAGGCGGGTATCTTTAACTACCCAAGGGTAAAGGCAAGTAGTGTTTTAGTGCCCACCACCATTTCCCCTTCGCTAAATTTAACCGCCAACTTAACTGCTAATTCTGTGCGATTAGCCAATACAAGTTTATTAGCTTCAAATAAGATATTCTCGCCCGCTAAAGTAGCATACCTCGCTGGAAAATCTCTCACTTTTACCCCTGGTTTTGAAGTGAAAAGCGGGAGTTCGTTTGAAGCGAAAATAGGAGGTTGTGCAAATTTGACAATCAATGGTTTGGTGGCTTATTATCCCTTTAACGGTAATGCAAATGATGAATCGGGAAACGGCAATAACGGCGTAGTAAATGGCTCAACGCTAACTACGGATAGGTTTGGAAACGCGGGACAAGCGTATGGTTTTGACGGAATTGATGATATGATACGCGTTACACAAAATGCAAACCTAAACGCTATCACAAAGACCACCATTAGTTTCTGGGCAAATCATAATCAGGTAACAAGAACCACTGACGGATTTGATTGGCAAGCTTATATTTCAAAAGACATGCCGGGAAAATGGTTCACTTCCATGCTTTGTACCGACCCAAGCGGTTGCCAAGGAGAGCAACCCATTATTTTTTATACCCCGGGTCTCAGTAAAACAGAGACAAGGTATAATTGGAGCACCGTCAGTCCTAATGTGTGGTATTACATTACACTTTCTAACGATGGATCGACGTCTAAATTCTACTTGAACGGGGCATTAGTATATTCAGAGAATGTAACTGGAAGTATCACCACAAACACAAGTGATTTAATTTTAGGAAGGTGTTTAACGGGAAGTTTATATCCGCTTGATGGTAAACTCGATGACGTTCGTATCTACAACCGGGCGTTAAGTGATGGGGAAGTACAGGCATTGTACACTGCCGAGAAGCCGTGAGAAGTCATTAATTTATAATTTAAATGCGTGTTTTGAAATAAAGTCAAGAAGTAATTTTGAATCCCAAATTGAAAGGTTGTGAGAGTTGATTTGACTAAAAACAATATTAAAACCTTGATGAAAAATTCCTTACTACTTATTTCTTTTGACTGCGGTTGCTGTTGCTGTCAAAGCCCAAAACGAAATAAATATCACCAAAACCTACCTCAACCAAAATAGTGTGAAGGAGCGTTTGCCCTGAGAAACGATTCTTTAGGGACTTTAAATACTGCGATGGGATATGCAGCGGGTTTAACAATCTCAAGTGGAAATAACAATACCTTTCTCGGCTTTGCCGCTGATGCAGCTGCCGAGAACCTTATCAACTCAATGGCATTGGGGTCAGATGCCATTGTAAATGCCAGCAATAAAGTAAGGATCGGAAATAGTCAAGTCACAGTCATTGAAGGACAAGTAGCTTGGAGTAACGCTTCAGATAGAAGACTAAAAGAGAATATTAATTACACGAACTGTTTGGGCTTAGATTTCATAAATAGCTTACAAATAGTATCGCACAACTATATTGTGGATAATAATAAAACCCGTTACGACGGTTTTATTGCTCAGGATATTGAAAAAGCAAGTTCAAGAAAGCAGTGATTTGAAAACCCGATTGGAGCAACTGGAAGTGAGGTTGTTGAATTGATTTCTCCTGAAAGCGAAAGTCAAGTAGCAATTTAAAAGGCAATAACAACAAGTAACAGCGGGATAAGCTGAAAGTAAAGCGTCACTATTTTGCACCGGTAAAAGAAGGTGAGATACTGGTTATTGACATCTGGGAATCGGCAGAAGAATTTTGAAAGTTTGGCGAGGTAATGATACCACTCCCTCAAAAAGTACTAATATACCCATTTTAATAGACTCTTTACTTTATAAGTTAAAAACCCACTTTTTATGCTGTAGTAACTCGCAATGTTTAAATGTTTTCATCATACCTACTGAAATTATTCTCTACCATGAAAAAACAGTTCTCATACCGTATTGCATTTTTATTTTTTATCCTGTTTTTCTGGCTAATAAAACCTGTAAAATCCCAAGAACCTTGCGGCACTATGCAAGTACTCAAAGAGCAGCTGAAAAACGACCCCGGTATGCAAAAAAGAATGGACGAAAGTGACAAGCAAATAAAGAAGTATGACACAAACCCTCAATTACTTACTGATGATTTGGTGGTGATACCCGTAGTGGTTCATGTGATATATCATACCGCTGCCCAAAATATATCTAAAGCTCAAATTGAAAGCCAAATAGCGGTGTTAAATGAGGACTTTATGAGACAAAATGCGGATACTGTAAATACTCCCGCAGTTTTTAAAGGCAGAGCCGCCAATATTAATTTACAGTTTGCATTGGCCATAAGAGACCCAAACGGAGAAGCCACATCCGGTATAACAAGAACTTATACTGATAAAACTACATTTTCTGGCTACACAGAAATGAAAAATTGGAATAGTGATACAGGGGGGCACGCAGCATGGCCAGCCACAGACTATCTCAATGTTTGGATATGTAACTTAGATGGTTTGGGCATAAGAGGTTTTGCTACATTCCCTGACGCCCTTGACGATGTAGATGGAATAGTAGTTGAACCTGATGCATTTGGAAGGGGGAGTGAGTTTAATCTTGCTTCCAATTATAACTTAGGGCGTACTGGTACGCATGAAGTAGGGCATTGGCTAAGGCTAAGTCATACTTGGGGCGATGGTGGTTGCAACATAGATGATGGTATAGGTGATACCCCAAGTGCTGGTGCACCGAACTGGATTGATACTCCATGTACTTTTCCTGGTCCAAATTCATGTTCTCGTATTGAGCCGGATGGTGTTGACCATCCAGATATGTTTCAAAACTATATGGATTATTCTAATGACCAATGCATGAATTTATTCACAGAAGGGCAGAAAAGTTTAATGAGAAAAGCCTTTGATACACGAGGCTCCCGTGTAAGTATACGTAATTCACTTGGACTTACTTCCCCTATAAACTGTAATGAGTTGACACTAAACTTTAAATATGACGAGCACCCGGAAGATATATCATGGACTATCACTAACAAATCCACCAATGATACCGTAGCGGTGGGTAAAAAATATGAAACCCCTCCTTTCGGTTTTCCTGCAGAAGCCACAGAAGATGTATATAATTTGTGTTTAGCTGATGGCGATTATACTTTCACTATTGTAGATGCCTATGCTGATGGAATGCCAGAAGGTGATTACAACTTGATATCTAGATATGAAACTTTGCATGTCTCTGATGGTGATTTTGGAGCAGGAGAAAGTTTTGATTTCACTATAAATGATAGGTATTATCGTTTCGTGGGTCCTGGTACAGACTGGAATGACGATGCCAATTGGAACCGTAAAGTTCCTAGTACTTTTGCGGAGTTTGGCAAAATAACGATAGAGTCAGATTGTATTAAAAAGGATGGCTTGGAAATAACACCACCAAACATACTTCAAGTAAAACATGGGCTGACATTTTCTGCAACAGCCAGAGACTCCAAAAATGACACTATCCATGGTTTAGTTGCACATTATCTCTTCAATGGCAATGCCGACGACGAAACCGGAAATGGTTTCAACGGAATCATAGATGGTGCAACACCAGCCGCAGATAAATTCGGAAATATTCAAAAAGCCCTTAGTTTTGATGGAAATGACTTCGTAAGAATCCCAGATTTATACAACGCCACAACTCAACCCTTGGAGAATGTCACGTACTCGCTTTGGTTTAAACCCTATCAAAACTACGGTGTAGGAGATTTTTATTCTTTAATCATAAGAACAACGGATGCTGGATTTACAGATATGATTGGGAAACCTAATTTTGGTGGGGGAGTCAATGGTGAATTCCAATTCTACATGTACAATGGAAGCCTAAATTTCAGTAAAGCAACTACCATAGAGTTCCTTGCCAATCAATGGTATCATGTAGTTGCTACAAGGGATAATGACACAATGAAAATTTACCTAAATTCGGCTAAAGAAGGGGAAGTAAATTATACGAGCCCACCTTCCTTCTATCCTGATTTATACCTCGGAGGACACGAAACCGCCAATCGCTGGTATTTCAATGGGGCTTTAGATGACCTCCGCATTTATGACCGAGCCTTGACCGATGCAGAAATCCAGGAGATTTATAATTGGGAGAAGCCCTCTAAAAATTCATTTGACTCTGGGCTGATGGCCCATTTTCCCTTCAACGGCAATGCAAATGATGAAACGGGTAATAGCAAAACAGTGGCAGTAAATGGTCCTACTTTAACCACGGATAGGTTTGGAAATGTAGATAAAGCATACGCTTTTGATGGAATTAATGACATGATACGCGTTACCCAAACTTCAAAGCTAAGCGATATCTCACGAACAACCATTAGTTTCTGGGCAAATCACAATCAAGTCACAAGAACCACTGACGCATTTGATTGGCAAGCTTATATTTCAAAAGATACGCCAGGTAAATGGTTTACTTCTATGCTTTGTACGAATCCTACTGCCTGCAATGGAGATCAACCCCTCACTTTTTATACACCGGGCCTCAGTAAAACAGACACCAGGTATAATTGGAGTACCGTCAGCCCAAATGTGTGGTATTATATTACACTTTCCAACGATGGTACGACGTCAAAAATTTACGTAAATGGTACAATAGTAAAATCAGAGAATGTAACGGGAAGTATCACCACAAACACAAGCGATATAATCTTAGGACGGTGTTTAACTGGAAGTTTATATCCGCTCGATGGTAAACTCGACGACGTTCGTATCTACAACCGAGCATTGAGTGATGCCGAAGTGACGGCATTGTATAATGCGGAGAAGCCGTGAGAAGTACTTAGTTAGTAAAATGGCACGAAGGTCTCCCTTGACTTTCGCGAAGCCTGTTGTTTTATAATCAGCCACGAAGGCACGGATTCCACCCACAGGAAAACACAGTACTATTTGTGAAAACCTGGGTAATCCGTGCTTTTGTGCTTTGTAATTATCAACGTTTTTCCCGTCGTAACCCTCCCAATTCGTAATTCACAAGATTCCTTCGGTAACAAAATCCCCTCCTTCGGACAAAAAAAAGGGGTGTTCGTCCTCAAACGTTTTTTCGTAAACAGTTTTTAATTCAAGTTTATATAGAATTTAAAACCTTATAACTTGAATTCAGCTATGAAAAAAGAAGTTCCTATCGGATCACGTACCTGCGTGTCTCCCGACGAAATTATCCAGTTAGAAGCTAAGCAAAACTACACCGTTATTTATTTCAAAGACGGTAGTAACTTATTATCCTCCACTAATTTAGGAATATTAGAAGAGCGGCTGGAACCCTACGCTTTCTTTCGGGTGAACCGCTCCGTCATCATCAACCTCAATCATCTAAATCGTTTTACGGTGTATTTGCATAAAGCAAAAGACTTAAGGAGAACTTCCCGTAAGAAACCTAACGAGTTATTCCTTTCTCGGCGGCGGGTGGCGGCGTTCCGGGCGTGTGTCAATGTTTAGATCTCATTCATCAAAAACTTAAACTTTTAAATAACTAATCTAAACCCGTGTGGTGTCAGCACTTTAAAAACCGATAAAGTTCTATGAAAAAAAACATAACCTGCGTATTAAAAAATACCTTACTCTTAGTCGTGACCACAGTCTTGATGACCGCTTGTACTCCCACGGAAAGCGAAGAAACGAAGCAACTGATGGCCGCTGATGTCCAGTTAGCAACCGACCTCGAAATGTACGAGTCAGTTTGGGATAAAATAATAAACGAACGGAACATTGACGCCATCAACGAAACAAGTTTTGATAAAGAGGTTGTCATCGTTACCGTTCCCGAAAATATCGTTGGTATTCAAGGTTTTAAGGATTATTATCAAAACTACCTGACTGGATTTTCTGACGCCAAATTCACGATCGTGGATGTTTTTGGGCAAGGCGATAAAATTGTGAAGCACTGGAATTTTAAGGGTACGCACAACGGAGATTTCTTCGGAATTCCGGCAACGGGAAAAATCGTAGATATCGACGGTGTAACCCTTGTGCAACTGAAAGACGGGAAAATAGCCCAAGAACGAGACTTTCTTGATAATCTGGAGCTTATGCAGCAATTAGGAATTATGGAAAGATAAAATAGAAGACTTTTTTAACAACTCAACTCATTTAACCTAAACCCGTGCGGCGTCAGCACTTTAAAAACCGACAATATTCTATGAAAAAAATAATAATCTGTGCACTGATGATGCTTCCTTTTATCGGCTTTAGTCAAAAAAAGGAAAGCGGAAAAATCTACATCGAGCATCCTGCAATTGACGCGGTGGGTGCCTTTACTAAATTAATGGTAATAGGTGATACCACAGCGATGGCAAAAATGCTTGCCGATGATTTTAGGTACTATAATATGGTGATGGCTAAGTCTACGGGCGACTTTACGGGTAAAACGAACTTCCTGCGAGGGGCGAAAGTTTGGCAAGAGCAAATTGATTATTACTCCATCAAGCCCGTGGAAGGAACGTATCCTGATGCGTTTGAATGGAATGAAAATCCTAATAAAGTTACGGTGGAGGCTTGGGATCAATTCAAAGGTGCTCACTTTAAAACGGGGGTAAAAGCAGACATGATTATGCACCGTGCCTTTGAGTTTAACAAAGACAATAAGATCACAAGTATATTACACTACGCAAACCCCGAAATTGGCAATGAAATAGGCAGAGGTTACTCAGAAAGTAAGAACGGCACGATTTATAACCAACACGAAAATATCAATAACTTACGGGTAATGATGGCCGCCTTCGAACACGGCGACATGGAGAAGTATTACAGTTTCTTCGACAAAAGTGCTACTTTTTTGTACGGAAGCAGTACGGATATAACACCAACAAATTTAGCTGCTCAAAAAGTTAGTGACAAGGCAACTCTGGGTCTCTACGAATTTGTGAGTATTGAGCAAAGTGGTTACCCTGACTATATGCATTACGAAATAGGTGATTCGGGCGTGGTTTACTCTTGGTGGGATATTTCTCTAATTAGGAAATCAGATAAGAAAGCAATCAAACTACCGATACACTACGCCCACGATGTGAACAAAGAGGGGAAATTTGTGAATACGACTTCGTATTACAATCCGGTTTTGTTGGAGTAAAAAAAATACAGGGATTACTAGATTATGCTCGTTAATTCTCAATCGTATATAGAGTAGCGTTCGCGTTTTATGAGACATCGGTTTTTACGTTTACCCAAAGATCGATGTTTTCAAACGTTATTTGGGTAGTACAGTTGATTATCAGTTCAATATGGTCGCGGTATTTTTATTTCGGTCTGCTTGAGGTGGTTGTGGAGAAACCTCACTTATTGATGTGCGTCATACAAAAAAAGAAATGGGATAGCCGAAATCCAACCAAAGTAGGCATTAATATTAATCTGATAAAAATGAAAACTCTACTAATTATTACCCTTGTTTTATCAACCGCGGCGAGTTGTAAACAAAATGATGAAAACCTTGATAAAGAAGAAATGCCTGAATCAGCTACTGTAGAAGAACTCGGGCAAATGAACCGAGATTTTGCTACTGCATTAACTGCAAAAGATGCCCTTGCCGCAGCCAAGGCTTACGATGAAAATGCCTCCATTTTACCACCAAACGAACCCATAGTAACTGGCAGAGCAAATATTCAAGCTTACTGGCAAGGGGCTATTGATGGTGGTATTATTGATGCTACCGTTAAAACAATTGATGCCAAAAGTTCGGGTGACTTGGGTTACGAGATTGGCATGTTTACCATGCGATTCAAAGGCGAAAATGGTGATACACTGGTAGAAGTGGGCAAGTACACCGAAATCCTTGAAAGAAACGCAGATGGTAAATGGATCTCTACCTACGGAATGTGGAGTGCCAACGAGTAAGCTTTCCAAGAAATAAAATAATGGAAAACGCAAAACTGAATACTTAATTAACGCTAACAAAGCTAAATATGAAGAAAATGAACAAGTATTTATCATCAATAGCAGCAAGTTTACTAATCATAACTGCACTTAACAGTTGCACCCAAAAAGCCGCCGAAGCAGATGAAACCATCGCCATCACGGAATTTAATTTAGAAACTGCTAAGGCGGAAATAGAAGAAGCCAATAAGAACTTCATGGCATTAGTCGCTGCTGGAGATTCCGTAGGATTGGCAAATGCCTACACAATTGGTGCAAAATTCATGAGTGCAGGAGCACCCTCGGTAGTTGGACGAGCTGGTATTCAAACGGCTATGTCTGGCATAGTTGAATCGGGTATAACAAGTGTTGATATGTTGATATAAGACTCGAAAATGTTTACGGTTCAGCCGATTTAATTGCCGAAGAAGGTGAATTAACACTCTTCGTTGGTGAGGAGGCTGTTGCAGTAGAAAAATACATTGTGCTACGGAAAAAAGAAGACGGTAAATGGAAGTTATTCAGGGGTATTTTCAATTCAAACTTACCATCTGAGTAAAGACCTTCGTGGTTCAGGGTGTTTCACCCTGAACATTCCCGATTTTACTATTACTCAGGTTTCCTTATTCGCAAATCGCCGGTTGGTAACAACCGACGGCACTGAAATGGTTTAAAACGCACGCCTTGAAATTTATAAGAAGATGGGCAAAGCCGATGCGTTGGGCAGGTAGCTATCGGAGAGTTCAGGTAGGTAAACAATAAGTAGTATGAAAATAGTAGCAATTACGGGTACTAGTGGAGGCGTCGGGTACGAAATGGTACTCTCGTTCGCTCGGGCGGGATATCAGGTTTTTGCCACGATGCGTAATCCGCAGACAGCACCAGAGCTGCAAAAGCAATGTGCTGCCGAAAACCTGCCTGTCTCAATTATGACCATGGATGTGGATTCTGATGAGTCGGTGAAAGAATGTTTTGCCAAAATTAACGGGGAAAACAGAACAATAGATGTGCTGATAAATAATGAGGGGGTAGAACTTCACGGCTCAATGGAGGAATTACCAATAGCAGACTTTAGGGCAGTGATGGAAACCAATTATTTTGGGGCTATCAGGTGCATCCAAGCGGTGATTCCGCAAATGCGGGAGAACAAAAATGGTTGTATCATCAATATCACATCTGTATCAGGAAGAATTGCGAGTACGCCTTTGGGGGCGTACGCGGCTAGTAAACACGCCTTAGGAGCTATCTCAGAGGTATTAGCACAAGAGGTAAAGCCATTTAATATCCGAGTGGCTATCATAGAATCTGGGATAACTGACACCAGTATTCCCCAGAACATCAGTGTAGATAGCACATCAAAATACCTTCAGGTGCGACGCTTCGGTGCCATGCTTGAGGAATCGTTGAAACGATCAACTCCGGCAACTTTAGTAGCCGATAAGGTGCTTGAAATTGCCAACGGCAACTCTTGGCAAGTAAGGTATGCTGTTGGTCCCGATGCAGAACCATCTTTAATGTGGCGTGCCTCCATGTCTGACGAAGAGTGGACAGATTGGAACGCCCAAAATGACGAAGATTGGTTTAAAGCTATTGAGACATATTTTGGCTCTAGCGTACGGTAGTGAAAGAAATTTTTAATATACTTTAAACGAAATAGATAATGAAAACAGTAGGAATTATTGGTGGTGCGGGCTTCATAGGAAGTTATAACACCCAGAAGTTTTTGAACGAAGGCTATAACGTAAAAGTATCCACAACGGATATTTCCAACAAAGGGAAGTACGAGCATTTACACAACTTTAAAAATGCCGAAAACTTAGAAGTTGTACAACTGGATGTTGAGAACAAAGTTGAGCTTTCGAATTTTTTAGAAGGCTGCGAAGTCGTAATTCACGGAGGAACACCTTTCCAACTCGACGTAAAAGATCCAAAAACTGAACTCTTCGACCCAACCATCAAAGGCACGGAAAATTTCTTGGAGGCAATCCAACAAGCGGACGGAATCGAGAAGGTCATCTTCATCGCTTCGGTAGCGGCGTACAATACCAATCACCCAATGTTGCCCGACGGTAAAACGTACGATAAGCCCATCAGCGAAAGCGATGAGCCCTTTACGAGCGAGCAAAGCCACCCGTACGCCCAAGCGAAGTTTATCGCCAACCAATCGGTCAATAAGTTCATTGCCGAAAATCAAGACCTGAGTTTTGAAATTGTTTCCGTTTCGCCCGTTGGGGTAATGGGTAAATCATTATCGAACCGGGAAGATTCTACCTCTATGGGCTTGCAATTTCTCTTCAAAAATAAAATTGCTCCCAACCCATTTGTTCAAATGCTGTATGACGCTGATGTCAACTTTGCCGTCGTGGACGTAGAAGATGTTGCGGATGCTATCTATAAAGCCGCTTTGACGGAAGGCATTCACGGGAAAAACTACCTGCTGAGCAGCGAAAGCTACAAAGTATCGGACACCATTCGGATGCTAAACCAAGAGCAACCGGTTGAAAAACCGACAATGACGTATAGCAACGAACTGGCGAAACATGATTTAGGAATCAGTTTTAAACCCGCTCAGGTGACGTTGAACAGCTACGCTTCTTAAATAAAGTAAATAACGGGTGAGCCCAAGCGTCAGCTCGGCGAAAACCGTTCCGATAGCAATCACAAACAGTGAACGATTAATAACTAATAATAAAAAAAATAGTAGTATGAAAAATTTATTTTTATCAGTTCTCATCCTTTTTGGCGGTCTTTTTCAAGCCACCGCCCAAGATTTTTACCTGCCTTCTTCCTCCAAATCAAAAAAGGCGTTAAAAAGCATGTATAAAGCAATGGATTTGTATTCAAATGTGGACATAGAGAAGGGTAATGAGGCAATGAAACAGGCTCTTGCTGAAGACCCTAACTTATTTTTGGCTTATGTATATGCTGGTCAGATGGCTGGTGAAGGAGATCGACCTGCTTTGCTTGAGAAAGCACTTGCCATCGATGCCGCGAACTTTAACGAAGCGGAGAAAATTATGCGGATGATGCTTGAGAAGGTACAGAAAGATCCTAAATACCAACCCAACGCCGAGATGATGGCTTTAGTGGAAGCGTATCCCCAAACGTCTCAGGCTAATGAGATGGCTGCGTTACACTCATTCTACACGAGTAGAGACGTGGAGGCTGGTCTGAAATACGCCCAAAAAGTGGCTGAGTTGAGTCCGAAGTACGCCCCAATTTACAATAATATGGGCTATATGTATATGGAAAAAAAGGATATGAGCAGTGCGAAAATAGCACTCGAAAAGTACATCGCGTTAGCACCAAAAGAGCCGAATGCCTACGACAGTATGGCGGAATACTACGCGATTAACGAAGATTACGCTAAAGCGGCAGAATTCTACGACAAAGCGGCGGTAATGGGACTCGAAGACGCCAAAGAGCGAGCAGATAAGGCACGCTCGATGATGAATTGAGTTGAAATTTTAGGATTAGATTAAACGAATAAAAGAGACCCCTTTTTCCAATAAGGGGAAGGGGTTTCTTTTCTCAAAACACTTACTGAAACTTAAAGCGAGTAACAGATTTAAATAATTATCCTCAAGCGAAAAAAACTTATAAATATGAAAAGTTTACTTGCCCTCTTTTTACTGAGCGTTTCATTCACTGCATTTTCGCAAGTAGAAATCAACGCCTCATCACCCAACGCTGAGTTGGAAATCATAAGCCAAACCAAAGGAATTTTGCTGCCGCGTTTGAATAATACCGCAGCGGTGAGTAGCCCCGAAGAAGGTTTATTTATTTACGACAAAGCCGCAAAATCTCCCGCCTTTCACGACGGTGCTAAGTGGAATAGCATGATAATGATGGTGCCAAATTCGTCTCTTGATGATTCGCTGACGTATAATCTGATGCTTGGACCCGGACCCGGTGGCGAAGAGTTAGAGTTAGAAAGTATCAATGAAGGAGGATCTGGCGGAGAGGAGAATTTCATTGTCAATATTGCTAAGGCAAGAGATAAAAACAGGATACTACTTTTACGCAAGTTCTTTATAAACAGAGGCTCTACCACTAATTCGGTATCTATGGGACCAATGGATTCTGCTCCAAATTTAGAAATCAATATTTACCACAAAGGTGCGGCAATCTTGTATTTTACCTACAAGTTTACCGATTGGAAAATTTTGGCATACTCAACGGGGCATAATATAGGTAGATTACGTCGATCAGAGTCATATACCCTATCGGCAAGAATTATTGGGTATAAAGATTGGGTGACAAACGAAACCATCGCAATTGAAGGAAAGGATATCGTATCGTATTGAGGTGTAAAAACGCTAAAAATTAACTTTGAAATTCAATTACATAAAATTATGAAAAAAATTAGCACGTATTTATTCTCAGCAGCAGCAAGCTTATTAATCATAACTTCATTAAATAGTTGCACTCAAAAAGCCGACGAAGCCGAGGAGACCATTGCCACAACGGAATTCAACTTAGAAGCTGCTAAGGTTGAAATTCAAGAAGCCAATAAGAACTTTATGGCTTTAGTTGCCGCTGGAGATTCCGTGGGGTTAGCAAATGCTTATACCATTGATGCCAAATTTATGAGTGCCGGAGCACCGTCGGTAATGGGCAGAGAAGATATTCTATCGGCGATGGCGGGTATAGTCAACTCGGGAATAACCAAAGCGGATATCCGACTCGAAAGCGTGTACGGTACTGAAGATTTAATTGCTGAAGAAGGCGAACTCACTCTTTTTGTGGGAGATCAAGCCGTAGCCGAAGAAAAGTACATCGTGCTTTGGAAAAAAGAAGACGGTAAATGGAAATTGTTCAGAGATATTTTTAACTCTAATTTACCTGCGGAATAATAAATGGGTAAGCTGAAAACCGATTAGAGTAGGTAGAAAGATTAAATTTTAAAATAAGAGTATGTTTTGGATTTATAGTTTATTGACAATAAAGGAGATAAAGGCTATTTGTAAGAGTATGTTTTGGATTTATAGTTTATTGACAATAAACGAGATAAAGGCTATTTGTAACATCGCTTCTGCCGATAATATTGTTTTTTCTACATCCCGGAACAACCTTCGCCTGAAATTGAGCCATCC
>Ga0222709_1000164_pt1 | contig 22999 bp, 13 predicted proteins | sample AntAcemetage1692_FD_179822 | JGI IMG/M metagenome (GOLD analysis project Ga0222709, IMG submission 179822) | Saline water microbial communities from Ace Lake, Antarctica - #1692 | ecosystem: Environmental > Aquatic > Non-marine Saline and Alkaline > Saline | place: Antarctica: Ace Lake...
TCAGTCAGCGGTTGGAGCAGCATAGTTTGGAGAGCGGATTCAGCTCAGCGCAGTATTTGCAGCTCGACGGTCTCTTGGGTCGCCCGATCAATGAGTATCTGGAGCATCATTTCTTTAACCAACTCAGCAATCACTTGAACTTGTTTATGTATCTGCCAAAGACACCATTTATTTGGCATCTCAGTAGTGGTCCACATCAGGGCTTTGAAGTCTATACCCTGATCTATAAGTGGAACCGGGACAGTCTCTTTAAGCTGAAGTCCCAGTATATCAGTCAGCGCGTTCAGAACTTGGAATATCGGCAGATTCAGCTTCAGGGTGTGGACACCGCACAAGCTCAGAATGAGAAGGAAAAGATCCGATTTCAGTTACAGGAAATAGAAGTGTTCAAGGTTAAGATCGATGAGTTGATCTCCGAAGGCTATGATCCTAAGCTGGATGATGGTGTTGGTAAAAATATAGCTCCATTGCAGAAGAAGGGCTTACTCCGTGCAGAGGTTCTAAAAACTACTGGAGGAAAGAAATCACAATTGGAGAAGTACTTAAATGCGGATTGGTAAACTTTTAAAACAGATTTTTTATGAAACTGATCAAAATTAGGATTAAGAAATTTAAAAACTATCTTAAAAAGGATTGGATTTATTCAGTCTGTTCAATAAATGTTGATGTTGTGAACCATTAAAAAACTAATTGAATGTACGTTTCAAAAATCTTGATTAAGAACTTCAAGTGCATAAAAGAATTGTCAATTCATCCTAATTATAACTTCAATGTAATTATTGGAGAAAACAATAGGGGAAAAACAACAATATTCGAATCTTTGCAAACGTGGTATAGGTGCTACCAACTTTACATTAGAAATAATAGAACTGATTTCTACCAAGGTAACAATCTTTATATACCATACAAGGACTTAAATTTTTTACGACTATCAAAGGACACAGATTTATTTAATTCAGCACCTAATGAAGCATTGATTGGGTTGACTATAAAGGATAATGATTTATCAGGAGCGGAAGTTTCATTTGATATTCAATTTAAGATTAATCGTCCACGATCTATTTCTAACGCTTACCTAAGAATCCTAAAAAACATGAATCCGCAATTTAAACGGTTTGCGGATCATTTAAAAACAAAACATATCAAGCTTGATGAAGCAATATTTCTGTATCAAACTAATCCCATTGCAAGTGTATTGGCGCAAGAACCTTTTATGAATGAAGGGCAGATCCGAAAAAAAATAATGAGAGGTAAGTCTCAAGAGGTTTTAAGAAGTAAGATTCTCTTGCATAGCAAATTAGAAAAACTTGAAAACCAAGTTTCAGATGTTCTTGGGACTCCAGTTAAATTCAATATAACGAATAGAGACAGAAAGGACCAAGACGAATACATCAGCTTACAAGTTAAAAATGGTGGCCACTCTATTGACCTTCACCTTCAAGGTAGTGGATTAATTCAAGTTACCGAGATTTTTGCTACAGTAGATTATTTAGAAACAAAACTAAATATATTACTCATTGATGAGCCAGATAGCCATATTCATTTAGCATTGCAGAAAAGGCTAATGAAAAATCTCAAATCACTGACAGATAACCAATCATTTATTATTACTCATAACGATGGATTTGTCAACGAAACATTAGATGGAGAATTATTCTATTTGAACCAGAATGCATTAACATCTAAGATCCTAAAACCAATTGAAAATGCGGATTTAATCAAAAAGGATTTCGGGAGCCCAATCTTAACATTGGAAAAATTAAATTCCTCTGACAATATTGTGTTTGTTGAAGGAAGTGACGATAAAAGCTACATAGAAAAATTAGTGGGAAAATACATTGAACGAAACACAATCACCAATGCCCAAAATTTGAAATCTTGCTTTTTCTTTCAAATTAGAGGTAAGGATAATTTAAATAATAAACTCGTTTACAACAAAAGAACTCTAAGTCAACTATTTAATGATAAAAAATATGTTGCTATTACCGATAAGGATTTTACTTCAATTTCGAATAGTGCTCAACTAAATTCTTCAATTAAGCAAAAGCTTGGAACGACCTCAGAAGCATTTTGTCATGATGGGTACTGCATAGAGTCTTCTTTATTTAGTGATCTTAACAAGCTGTATGGGTATTTGGCACATTTAACATCACATACTATCTCCACCATTGAGACTCAATCAAATCAAATTCTCGATCAGATTCTTAATCAAAGTCAAAATGTTACATCTTCGAGATATCAAAAGTACCAGCAGCAGTTCAATTCTCAAAAAAATAATCGGCCAGAACTATCTTCAACAATAATTAGTGATGTTATTACTGATGCAACGCAGAACAGAGGAACTCTTAAATATTTAATGAATAAAAATACAATTCGTGAATACATCACTTCTCTTGAAACTGCTCTGTCAATATCAATCGTAGCTAACGGAGCAAGCTTATTTGATGAAGAGTTTTGCAACAAATTATTTCTTGACTACATAGATGGAATACCATCACATGGGATTCTGTATGATAACCACAAATTGATATTGGGAAAAATATATGACGCAGAATACTAAAATAATGGCTCACATCACTTATAATAAATGCTTTTTGGGACATTGAGAATAGCCTAATCATTCTTGATGGGTTGGATCCATCTGGGAAAAGTGTTGCCAAACTTTTTGGAGAAGCACTTGCAATTAGGAACGGTTGGGCAGGACTAAAAGAGAACAATGCAAAAATTAAATTGGCCGACCATGTATTTCTCAAGATGACTGCTACAATGATTGCAACAAGGGATCCAGCAGGAGAAGTTTTAGGTTGGCTTGAAGAAATAAAGAAAATGATCGAATCGACTTAAATATAATTTCGGTAGTGATCGACCCTAATGGAAACTTTGAGTTTTTGGTACCTTCCTTCGAGACAGAAGGTTGGAAAGTGCTCTAAACTCAAAAGGAGCTTAGTTACAGTTTGAAAAGTATTTAAATGCGGATTGGTAATGAATACGGCAATTGGCTTCTGATGATGAGGCAGTATAAGCTGTCACAAATTTCGACAAGATATGTGACAAAATTTTGTAACTAATATTTACCTTTTTTGTTACAAACCCAATCGACTTGTAACAAATAATTACCATATTTGTTACAAACCTATAGCAATGAGCATAGAAGATCAAATATTAGAACGCATTGAAGCCCTTCCAAAGGGAGAGCTATTTCTGCCTGCCGATTTCAGAGATTTGGGTTCATCGGAGGCAGTAAGACTATCTCTCTTTAGATTGGAAAAAGAAGGTGCAATCACAAGGGTAGCTCAGGGAATCTATGTTCGTCCCAAAGAAAGTAATCTCATCGGCAAGTTGAAACCCTCAGCAGAAGAAATAGCAGAAGCTATCGCTAAAAGAGACAGAATAAGAACGGTGCCTACAGGCAGCTATGCCTTGAATGCTTTGGGACTAAGTACACAAGTTCCGATGAATATTGTATTGCTTACCGATGGTTCTCCACGAGTGATAAATGTGGGTAAAAGAACGATCAAGTTTAAAAAGACTACCCCCAAGAACCTGTTGGCAAAAGGTAAAATAAGCCGCTTGGTGATACAAGCCTTGAAGGAAATAGGTAACGGTAAGGTTCGTGAAAGAGAAGAGGAGAAGATTATTGCCTTACTCAGAAACGAAGACGAGGAAGATCTGGAACATGACATTCCTTTGGCGCCTGTATGGATTCAAAAAATAATGAAAAAAGCATTGAACGATGGGAAAAATTGATTTCTACACAATAGATACCGCAGAGAAAGTAGCTATTTTTAATGCCGTTGCCACCGAAACGGGAATGACACCCTTTGCTGTAGAAAAAGATTGGTGGGTAAGCCGGACGCTGGAAATCATCTTTCGAATGGATATTTCCAAACACTTGGTATTTAAAGGCGGAACATCATTGAGTAAGGCATGGAAGCTCATCAATAGATTTTCGGAAGATATTGATCTGGCCATCGACAAGGAATTTTTTGAAGGCTACGAAGGAGCTATTTCAAAAACACAAATAGGCAAATTGCGGAAAGTAGCAGGCGAATACACCACTGGAACTTTCTTTAAAAAGTTGAAAGAAAAATTTCGGGAAAAAGGATATTCTGACCTTAAATTTGAAGTAATAGAAGCGGAAGACAGCGACCAAGATCCAAGGGTCCTGGAGATCTATTATCCAAATATAATTCCTTCTGAATCAGTATACATTTTACCGCGGGTACAGATAGAAGTCAGTTGCCGTTCCCTAAGAGAGCCCTTTACAGTTCAGGCATTTGGATCTTTAGTGGATGAATTTTTTGCAGGTAGAGATTTTGTTGAACCGCTTTTTGAAGTTCCTACAGTGAATGCGGAACGGACATTTTTAGAAAAGCTATTCCTTTTGCATGAAGAATTTCACCGTCCGGCAGATAAAATGCGAGTGGATAGGCTAAGTCGACACCTATACGATATATACCAATTAAGTAAAGTAGGAATTGCAGCGCAGGCGATCAACGACAAAGAATTATACGAAACCATTGTTGCTCACCGATACAGATTTTCAAGAGTTGGGGGTGTAGACTACAATGGCCATAATCCTAAAACGCTTAATCCCATTCCCCCGGCCGAAGTGATTTCGGAGTGGAAAGCTGATTACGCTAAAATGAAAGAAGATATGATCTACGAAAGGGATAAACCCTCATTTGAAGATTTGATTACTAATTTGGAGGGTTTAATGGCCCAACTTCAAGCAGTGAATTGGGAATTTGAACTTGACTTTACCACTCCTACACGATAAAAAAAGGAAAATGATAGACCAGTGGATTTTTCAGGAAATGGAACCTCAAATCAGTAAGAATCGTCGTGTGGTGATAATTGATCCCGAGGGACAATTTGAGTTTTTAGTTCAATCTTTTGAACACCAAGGATGGAAGGTCTTGCGTACGCAAGACTTAGAGGAAAATTGGGAAAGAGTTCAGGAAGAGCTTGGTCTCAGAGTAAAAGCAGAGCAGGAACATAAAAATGACCTTGTAATATTTTATGTGCAAAGGCCGCAGGATAAATTGTCCTTTCTTTTTGATTACTGTTTTACTCATGGATGCCTTGACCTTTCTCATCCAGAGGAATGGCTTAAGAAAAAACTATTTCAAGTCACTGGGCTACAAGTTCCAATAGAGGGATCCATGCTGATCACTACAGCAAAAATGAGTAGGGGTAAAGATTTGGCTTGGTGGAAAAAGATCTTACAAAATCTGGAAGACTTAGTATCCCTGAAAGATCAACTGATTCCCTTCCTTCATGATCCTGATCTTTATTTGAGAGAAATGGAAGAGGATGTCAGGCTGGTTTTTGAGCAAAAACTATTTGAATTGATCGGTCAGCCGTTTATGAACAAGGCTCCAAAGACTCTTGCGCAGGAAGTTGCCAAAACCATATTTGACCGATTAATATATAACGATATCGACAAGGATCTTTTGGCGATTTATCACCAATGGATTGACAGCAATCAATATAGCAGTTCTCTTGAAAGATACTTGAATCAGTATAAAATACCCACTGAAGTCAATATTTGGAATATCCATCCAGACCATTGCTTTCAATCCCTCGATCGAGAAGCACTGTTCAAGATTTGTGAGAATTTAGGAGATAGTACATTGGTGAAGGAACGATTGGTCAAAATCAAACCTCGAGTTCAAAATTCCAAGAATTCTAAATTTGTACCCGAATGGTGGAAGGACCTTATTTTACTGCTTGATTTTGAAAGTAAGTCGCTTTCTGATTGTTCGACCTTTGATAAAACGGTGGATTTTTACACGAAAGAGTTTTATATGATAGACAGGGCTATTAGAAATCTCTATTCTCAGTTTTTAAACGAGGAAACTATTATTCGCCCCATACAGGAATACTATGAGGGGTTGAATAATCTATTGTTGCAGCACTGGTTTGAAAACACCGCGGGTTATAACTCCAACCAACAGGGATTTTTAGTCAAGTTGATATCGAATTCCGGTCCAGGTATAGCAATTATCGTGGGGGATGGGGTTCGGTTTGAAATCGCCAGAACCATCGCTGAACGCCTTCGAAAAGAGATGAAAATTGATCAACATGTGATGTTGGCTGATATTCCCTCAGAAACCGAGCATAATATGAGTGCGCTTTATGTGGGAGGTAATCAGGTGATTCCTATCCATAAAGACCGGGAAAAACTCCTATCAAGCCTAACAGGGAAGGATATCACTTTCATGAATTTGGAGGCAATTAATCCAAGCATTAAAGCAGATTATCTGGTGCTGACCTATAAAGACATAGACAGTGCAGGGGAGAAGCTTCAGCAAGGGGCAATCAAACTTTTCTCTGAGTTCGAAAATGTGCTATCTGAAAAAATCAAATTTCTTTTAAATAATGACTATCGAGAAGTTCACCTGGTGACCGATCATGGGTTTGTTTTGACTGGGCTGTTGGATGAAGCGGATAAAATAACCCCTGACATAGTTGGTAAAAAGGATGTTTCTGAACGGTTTGTCAGGACTGAGCAAAAGCAATCTTCCAAGGACTTGATCGGTTTTGAAAAGAAGTATAATGGATTTGAATATGTATATGTATCCAAATCACATCGTCCTTTCAAATCCAAAGGGGCTTATGGTTTTGCTCATGGTGGATTTACACCTCAAGAGGTGATCATTCCAAATTTTAAGTTCTATAAAGACGCTCCGTTATTTAAAGGTCTTGAAGTTTATATTTCCAATAAGGTGGATCTTTCAGATGTTGTAGGGGAGCTGTTTTCAGTAAAAGTCAAAGGGAAGTCCCAATCCTCAGATCTTTTTTCTACCTCAAGAAAAGTCCAGATTCAAATCTTCTCCAATGGAATATTTCAGTCAAAAAGCAATATACTTACCCTTGAACCGGAGAAAGAAATCAGAATTGAATTCTCGTTTGATGGCAAGGCTGAGCTTCAATTAATTTTGGTGGATGCCACTTCCCAAGAGAAGCTTGATGAGTGCAAAGTGAAAAAATCGAGTGCGAGGGATTTAAGTGATTTATTTTAATTAGAACCAGAATGTTAATCTTAGATAGTTTAGACCAAAAAGCCTTAGAGCATTTCCGAGGTTTTGTAGTAAAGAAAGACCTTGTCGGTGTAATTAAGGGCGGTGCAAATGTTCCTGCCTTTGTATTGGAATACCTTTTGGCAAACTCCTGTAGCACAGAAGACGAAGAAAAACTCAAAGAGGGTATGGAGAATGTGAAAACGATTCTCAGAAATCACTATGTAAATCCTGAGGAAAGTTCACTCATTCAATCCAAACTCCGAGAAAAAGGAAGGTACAAGATCATTGATAAAATATCTGTGGAACTCGATCCTCAACGGGATCGGTATTGGGCTAATATCAGCAATAGCAATATCAAAAAGGCAACGATCGGGGACGATTTGGTCAAGAACCATGAAAAGTTATTACTCGGTGGAATTTGGGCTATTATCGAAATGGAGTATGATCCCATGATTACCATCGGAAGTACAGTTTATCCATTCTTAGTAAGAGACATCAAACCTATTCAGTTATCTACTTTTGACAATAGTAAAATAGCAGTAAAGCGAAAGGAGTTTTCTAAGGATGAATGGAAGAAGCTTTTATTGAGAAGTGCTGGCTATGAACCGTACAGTGAAGGCTTGGATGATCGGAAGTTGAATCTTTTGCTTTGTCGATTGATCCCTCTGGTTGAAGCTAATTTCAATATGGTGGAGCTTGGGCCTCGTTCATCTGGAAAGTCCTACATCTATAAGGAAATCACGCCATATGCGATTTTGATTTCAGGAGGTCAAGGGTCGGTTGCTCAACTGTTTGTGAATAATACTACAGGAAGGGTCGGAGCAGTTGGACTTTGGGATGCAATTTGTTTTGATGAAAGCACGGATAAACTTTTTAAGGATAGGGATGCAATTCCCTTGATGAAAGATTACATGGAGTCTGGATCTTTTTCCCGTGCGAAGGGAGGAGAAATATCGGGTTCATCCTCAATCATCCTCAATGGTAATATTAACCAACCAGTAGAGACAGTTTTACAAACATCACATTTGTTCAGTCCATTGTCGGATGAGGTTAATCATGACACAGCATTTTTGGATCGGATTAATCTCTTTCTTCCGGGATGGGAGATTACGAAATTCAGTCCTTATAACTTCACGAAAAATTTTGGGTTCAGTACTGATTTCTTTTCAGAGATTCTCAAGTCACAAAGGAAAGTAACCTATTATGATGCCCTCGATAAATACTTCACGCTTGGAGCCCACCTGAAACAGCGTGATAGCAAGTCTGTGAGGAAGACAGTTTCTGGTTTTGTAAAGCTTCTTCATCCTGACGGAGAGTTTACTAAGGTGGATATCAAAGAGTATATGATTACCGCCATGGAAATGAGAAGAAGGGTAAAGGAACAGCTCAAAAGAATTGGGGGAATGGAATTTTGGGATACTAACTTCTCGTACATAGATAAAGAAACCCAAGAAGAGTTTTTTGTAGGCCTGCCAGAAGAGAGAGGATCTTCATTAATAGAGGCTAATCCTCTGTCTCCGGGTGTATGCTACACTGCGACAAGTGATGGGGATAATAATGCTTTGGTTAAAATCGAAGTGGTTGCAATTAAAGGAAATGGAAAACTGAACGTAACCGGAACCAACTCACAATTGGTCAAAGAAAACATCAAGAATACCTTTAGTTACCTTAAGGCTAATGAGAAGAGTATTCTTAATGATCAGCATTCTCTATCAAATTTTGATCTCAATATACAAGTGAGTAATCTGATGGGAGCAACGATTGGCGGAGGTATTGGATCTGCAGTTTATGTGGCAATCCTATCTGCGCTGTATAAAAAGAATCTGAAGGGAGGCCTTGCCGTCCTTGGTAATGTCTCAATTGGTGGTGCCGTGGAACGATCTCTGAATTTTGCAGATAAAGTCACCTTGCTTTCTGAAAATGGAGCGAAAACTGTCTTAGTTCCAATGGATAATCTTCCCGAAATAGGGACTATTCCTTCGTCTATTTTGGGAAAAACTGATGTTCCTTTCTATGGAAATAGTCAGATGTTGTTGCAGAAAGCGGTTTTGAATGAATAGATTTAATATGATCAAACCTGTACTGAAATGAACTACTGGTAAGCCCCACACTTTCTCAGAGGTTTCTCCACATGTGATTATCTTATCCGGAAAAGACCATTGGCTGGTTTCATCTAAGCGAGTTTATTCAGGTAAAAAGGCAGTGTGAGGGTTGTGAAGTTACTTATTTGAAGAATTGAAATGGGTAAGCTAAATGACTTCTCAAAAGCCTTGTGGCGTCAAATCAGCTTATTAATAATGCCATAAAGAATGGATCTGTTTAGAATCTAATCAAATCGATGGATTTTTAAGAATGGGGCTGATTTACAGAAATCAATTAGACAATAATAGGTCAGATATAGACTTGAAATATCTTTATCAAGAGGAGAATGATAAGACTAATTCGGAAAAGCAAATTTCCGAATTAGCAAAAAAAAAGGGGGGTAATAGATGAGCCTACAAGGTTCAGTTTATATCTCCTCTACGAGGAAAGAAATAAAGTTTTACACCGATATATTATTAGTAAAATAACAACGAAACGTCTTTTGGGAATCGCTTTAGAGTATACTTATTTCAAAGAAAAAATCAATAAGATCATTGAAGAATTGTAGAAAGCGCAAATTGAAAAAGGGGTAGGGATGAAAACACAAAGGTGTAAACCCAAAAAAGAAATATCTGATATGATTTCAAAAATGAGTATTGAAAAGTATGGATATGATCGCTCAGGTGAGAAATAGTTAGAACTTTTTCCTATTTTTTGATCATATTGATTTCAAGAATAATCAGGCCAATTGCGTAAATATTTATTAATAGTCCCATTCGATTTAAAGAAATTGTAGTTTAATTTAATAAATTATTTATTCTGGTGGAATTAGAGAGGTTTATACTCCAATTGGGAGATGATTGAAAATGCAAAACTTTGAAAAATGCCAATTAATGAATTAGAAATACATCCATTTTTAGATAGTATCAATGACAGTGCATTTGGTCCGGATTATTTTGAAGCCATGATCATAGGAAGCTTTCCGGTGTACTCAGTGACTAATTCAATACAACCTAATGGACATATTGAAGAACGTTTTATAGCGGGGCAAGCAAATATGAAATACTTCTACGGAAGTAAAAAAAATTCCTTTTGGAGATTGCTTTCTGATGTTTGTGGCCTTCCTAATCCTGCTGTTCACGTTCCAGAAAACCAAAGAGTTCAGCAAGCAATGGATCTGTTGATTCGCAATAAGTTATTGATTTCAGATAGTCTGTTCAAAACGAATAGACGAGGGTTAGACGCTCAAGATTCTGCTTTGTGGGTAATGTCGGCTGTTGATTTTATTGTTGATAATAAATCTTTGAATCATGAAATGGATGCTTTACTTCAAAGAAATCCGTCTGTAAAATACCTCTACTTCACATCAACTGTTCTGGCTGGTAAAAGTCCATTTGGATGGTTCAAGAAGATTTTTGGAAACCGATTGGTAATAGGGAATATATCTCAGGTAGGTGGTCGAGCAATTAGTGCAGAACTATCAGTTGATGGTCGTGAATACCGAGTGTTTTTTCTTCCCTCTCCAGCTGGTAACGGGACAAGAGGTTTACAGTTCACAGATGATAACAGAACTCTAATCTTTGTAAACTATATCCAAACAGTTGATCTGCCTTTTTATCAAGAAATTGATATAATACCCATGAATGAGAGGACTCCATGTCAGATAGCTCGATTAACTAAATTACGACAAAACTTCCTTTTAGAAAGCTGGAGACAGACTTTTGTCGAGAAGAATATGGGATTTGATGGGAGAGTATTAAGACCTTTATTGGAATGGATATAAGTAATTTTAATTAAATTTTTAATTAGATATGCAACAAGAACAAGTAACAAGTGGGCTTAAATCAATCAGTGATTTGCTTGATTACCATTTTTTTATTCCATCCTATCAAAGAGGATATAGGTGGAGTCAAGATCAGGTTAAAGATCTACTGGATGATTTATTGGAGTTTCATAGATCTGAAAAATCCAAAAATGAGTTTTATTGTCTTCAGCCAATCGTTGTCCTAAAGGACGATGAATTAGACAGGTTTATCGTAATAGATGGACAACAAAGGCTCACTACCCTTCACATTATTCTCTCTTACTTAAAGGACATTGTCAATCTTTTGGGTAAGAAAAGATATAGGATTGATTATCAGACTCGATTGGATTCTGAGGTATTTCTGAATTCTATTGATCCAGCTTTAAAGAATCAAAATATTGATTACTTCCATATGGTCCAAGCTTATGAAACAATCGAGTCTTGGTTTACAGACAAAGATGGTTCAGTGAAATTGAGTATTGCAAACAGCATTTTAGGAAATGAGGGCAATATTGTAAAAGTGATTTGGTATGAATTAGACCATACTTCCAATCCAATTGAGGTCTTTACCCGACTGAATATGGGAAAAATCGGATTAACGAATGCAGAATTGATCAAGGCTCTGTTTTTAAGTTCTGCTAATAAAATGGATAAGAAAGAGGCAAATGATTTTAAAAAGAAGCAACATGAGCTTTCGTCAGAATGGGACTTTTTTGAATCCCAACTTCGTGACGATGAGTTTTGGGGTTTTCTTCAGAACAATAGAATCAAATACACAAATCATATTGAATTACTATTTGATTTGAAAGCAAATAACCTCACGTCCTTCGGGGATAAAAAGGATAAGGATCCCTATTTCACTTTTCGCTATTTCTTCTCCAAAATAAACTCGCTATCCGATGCATGGAGAGAGTGGGCTGAAATCAAAGCCATGTATCAACAATTTCATGATTGGTATTCAGATCGTGAATGGTATCATTTAATTGGATATCTGATAAGCGTTGGAGAAGATTTAGGAGGTATCCTGCGATCTACCCAGAGTTTCACTAAGTCTGAGTTCATCATTTTTTTAAAAGCCAAAATTAAAAGCCGTGTTGCTGTTGATAAGATCAGTACGATGACTTTTGTCGAGGATAAAAAATCCATAGGCCAAACTCTATTGCTTTTTAATGTGCTAAGTATTTTGGCAAATCCGAAATCTAATTTGAGATTCCAATTTGGAAGATATAAGGAAGAAAATTGGGATATAGAGCATATTCATTCCGTGAGTTCTGAAATGCCAGAGTCCAAAGCTCATAAAACGGATTGGTTGAAAGAAGTCTTGCTATTCAAAGCTAAGGATGAAAATGAGGAGATTCAGGCTCTTAAAAAAGATATCCAAAGCTTTCTTGATGGTGAAAAGCAAATAGGTTTTGAATCTATTTACAATAATGTTGTGGTAGCATTTAGTGCTCCTGGCCAAGGCATCAAACATAATGATGTGAACGATATTTCAAACTTGACATTATTGGACGCATCTACAAATCGAGGCTACAAAAATGCGGTGTTCCCAATTAAACGAAAGGTTATTATCCGTAAGGATCAGACAGGTACATTCATTCCTTTATGCACAAAAAATGTTTTTTTGAAATACTACACTCAGGAAGTTGAACAAAATACTTTTTGGGGCGAAAAAGATAGAACTGCATACAAAAACACTATTATTAAAACCTTGACAGACTACTTCGATGGAAACCATTCTAAATAATGGCGTTGGTAAAACCAGATCTTTTTTAGAGCTTTTTACATTAGAGTCTGCTAAGGTTGAAATACCAAAAATTCAAAGAGATTATGCTCAAGGGAGGGAGTCTGCATTTGAGATTAGAAAGACATTTCTAAAAACCATCAAAAAGCATTTAGATGAGAATAATCCATTGAATCTTGATTTTGTATATGGATCAATCGAACATCAGAAATTTATTCCTATAGATGGGCAACAAAGGTTAACGACTTTATTTTTGCTTCATTGGTATATGGCATGGTCTTCAGATGAATTAGATCATTTTAAAAATCTTCTACTTTCGGGGAATACCTCAAACTTCACTTATGACACCAGAGTGAGTTCAAGGGAATTTTGCGACAATTTATTGACTAAAGAAATCAATCGAAGCGAAGAAATCTCCATTAGTCAAACTTTAAAAAATCAATACTGGTATTACTTGAATTGGAAGAATGACCCGACTATAGTGGGCATGCTAAACACTCTTGATTCAATCGAACATATTTTCTCAGAGGATGAGTCAAAATATTACGAATTACTTAAACGGCAAAACCCCTCCTTGATTACTTTCCAATATATAGAATTAAAAGACTTTGGACTATCAGATCAACTCTATATCAAAATGAATTCAAGGGGAAAGCCTCTTACGGAATTCGAAAATCTAAAAGCAAACATTGAAAGAGTTTTTGAGGAGAATGATCACGAAAATCATGGTGATCAAACACAATGGTTTACCTCCAAAATCGATGGGGTTTGGGTCGATTACTTTTGGGAGTTTGTGAATTCTGATCCTACTTTACTTGATTCATCGATAGTTAATTTCATCAGAGCTGCCACCATAGGACTTTACGCCTCTGCCAGTAAAGGTCATGAAGAAACGCTTAGAGACTTATTGAATTCGACTAAAACATTTAACTACTATTTGTTGGAAAAATCTGGTTTGGCTCGATTCGAGTCATTAAAAGAGGTTTTTCAACAACTTGACAGATTAATTCAATTTAATATGTCAAATACTAAGACTTCCCTAAAGGGTTATTTAATTGATCTTGATAGTCTCGTCTCTGATGTGTTGAACCAAAAGATTTCTTATCCCAATAGAGTGATATTTTATGCATTACTGAAATATCTTACCAATTATGATGATTATTCTGGACTGTTGGATTGGATGAGAGTAATCCGGAATCTGGCTGAAAATCATCGAATTGATAGCCAAGAAACTATGACTGCTTCAATAAGGCGCGTTGATAGTTTATTACAATATGGTGCAGATATAAGTGATTATCTGGCAAAGGCTGAATTAAAGGATCTAACAGGATTCTCTACCTATCAGGGTAATGAAGAGATATTCAAAGCATCCCTAATGGTTCAAAATCCGCAATGGCGACAAATAATTGAAAGGAACGAAAATCACCCATATTTACAAGGACATATAGGGTTCTTATTCAAATTCTCAGGCGTTAATATTTCGTTTGATGAAAGTGCTGAGATACGATTCCATAATTACAATTGGAGTGAAATTGAGATTTTGTTTAACGATTATTCTACTAAGTTCTTTAAGTTATTCCACGATGCTGGTTTAAAACCAATGGATGGATTTCTCTTTGAAAGAGCACTACTCACACAGGGAGATTATTTACTTCGAAAAGGCAGGAATTTCAGTTTTTTAATAGATAATGAACGAGATATTAGTTGGAAAAGATTATTACGAGATAGCAAGAATAAGATATTGAAATCACTAATGGATCGAATTGATATTTCTGGCATTCATGAAAGCCTTGAGGAAATGATAAATGACTTTAATGATCAGGACTGGAGATACTATTTTATAAAGTTCGCAAAAATCTTAGCGCAGACTGGAAGAAATAAATTTATTAGAACAAGATGGGATAATAAAAATGATATACTATTACTTGAGAAAACCCAGACAAATGGAACCCATAGAGAATATTATTCTTATGCCATTCTTTGTGAGTTGGAAAGACTTGGGTATCAAGTTTCATATCAATCAGCCGCATCAGATCAATATTATAAGTCTATTGATTCTATTAATGACTTGGAAATTAATATTCGTTTCGATCCCGATGAAGAATTTGACAGATATCGTATCGATTTTGAAGGAAAGGTAACTCATCCAAAATCTCATGATGAGGTAATTGCATTTGTAAAAAAAGGATTGATTTAATGTAAAAAGATGGTTTGCCTACTTTCTGAAAAAGTAGAAGAATGAAAAAAAAATATTGCCTAATACCAAAACGAAAAATCTTCCACGTTTTCTATCCAATCAATCTTCCTAACTGCTTTCTTGATGATTTGAGGAATGGATCCTTTTGCAATTGACTGTTCAAACCAACTCACTATTAATTGGGAACCATTTGCTTCAGCTCCATAAACCATTAGAGTTGACAGCCGGGTATGACAGTAAAAAAATGGGTAGGGGTTTTTCGATTTCTTCAAGATCTGGCATAATTTGAAGAAACTTTGTTTTACCCTAATCCATTGGAGGTTGAATAGAATTTAAAAGCATTTCGTTGAGTTCTTCCCCTGGGGATCCTTTCATCACTCTTTCATATTTAAAACCCAGGTGAAACCCCTTTGATGTCGTTTCAATCCCTGAATCAAGTAGGATAGTAGTAGGATAGCTATTGAAAGAATTTCTCAACAAAAAGTCATCTTCCATGTTTTTTGATTTAATTTCGATTTATATGAAATTCCTGATTATTATTGAAAAATGCTATTGATATAATAGGTGCTTCTATTACAACTATAAACTATAAGCATTCGCATCCCATTTAATATCGTTTATCCGAAACTCAATAATCTGCCGAACGGATTAGTTTTTTGGATCATCAATAATTTATGTTACCACCAATTCGGAACCATCTTCATTTTTTTCTGAATTAGTTTGCAACAATTCAATCAAACTGATACAAAAATGGAAAGAGAAGTTCCTTTCTAACATAGTCGGCTTAATTACCGAAGTCTTTTGCCAAATCAAATTCCTTCTCAAATGGCATTTTAAGCTCAGTAAGTAAATCAGGAAGGCTAATTGCAATTGAAACATATATATAAGCCAAAACCTTCTGACCTGAGAATCCTTTCCCTTTGTGGAAAGACACTTTGTATCCCTGTTTGTTTGGGTCTATTCCTGTATTACCAAGTATAGCAAGTTCCATTGCGATTTCTTGTATTCTTGGATCATCGAGTTTTTTGAAAAACTTGATTGCATCCACCATGTGAAGGAAAATCGCCATGTTGATTTTCAAGTCTGCATTGGTTGCAAGAAATTTTTTCATCTCTTCCTCCTCTTCCATAGAGAAATTATCCGAGCCTAATAGATCGGATTCAATTTTCTCCAGAACCTCAGTAGGATCTTTCCCTTTCTTTGAATTGTTGGGGTCTGGCTTGAATTTGAAGAATACATCCAGTTCCAAGTCATTGGCCCAGTTTTGAACCAATTCATATTCTTCTCCGGATTCTCGATCTTTCCTGTATTCCAGAAACTCATCCCAGAACTGATCTAAAAAGCCTTTTTCCGTAGGGCTAAGCGGATATCTGGATTCTAATGAAGTTCCGTAAAGGTTATCAATTTGTCTTGCCGTAAGGGCGTTATAAACTTTAACTTTGCTAATCAGGGCAGGAGGTGTGACTTCAAGGATCTGTGGGTCAGTAACAGCTTGTAGAGAAAGCTTATCCATTTCCACCATAAAGATAAACTGGTAAGGACGTAAATCCTCAAAATCTGTGTAAAGTAGGTCCTCAATAAACAAATCAATCGGAGCGTTAAAAACTCTGCTGTTTAGTCCGTGGAAAACACTGTTTATAAATCCCTGTATATTCTCCTCCGACAATCCATCAGATTTTAGTTTTTTACTGGTCAGCTCCATCAACTTTCGGAACTGAATTATATGTTGCTGGTCACTCGCGAAAAGGAGGTTTTCGCCTACTTTCCTTGCTGCCAGGATCAGTTTGAGATGGGTTAGCTCATGACAAATCAGATGTTCAATTCTTGGTGAATCTGGGCGATAGGAAACCAAGTGGAAGTCCCTACCGTAATTTTCGGCAATTTCAATTTTGGCATTTACCGGAAGGTTTTTGATAGTCTGGATTTGTATTTCTTTTCCAGAGGCTTTTTCAAGCTGGGTGATGTAATCAGCTACCAAATCCATTTTCGAACCTTCTTTGAAATACTGATTAGCTACACTCAATAGGAAGTCATCGAGTATTTCTTTCATCTGGGAATCTTTCGGCTGACAAGCTTTTAGCCCCGATACCCCTGATTCAAATGCTTTAAGGGTATTACCCTTTCTCATTTCGATGATTCCCATACCGTGTAAGGCATTTATAAAACTGGGATTGACCTTGAGCGCATTTTTAAAATACCGTTCTGCCAAATTCAGTTTATCAAGTCTCAGGAAAATTCCTCCAATGTTAGATAGTGCCAGATAGTTTTCAGGATCTGCTTCAATGATTTGATCAAAGTAGGTTAATGCTGTTTGGGTATCTTTTTCGGCTCTTAGATAGATGTTACCCATCAGAAGCAGTGCCCAATTGTTTTTGGGATTCCATCGCAAGGCCTCAATGAGACTGTCAATAGCATTATCGTATTCTCCCAGTTCTTCGTATGCTTGTCCTAAGTTTCTATGGTATTCAGAGACTTTGGGATCAGCTTCAATCAGCCGCTCAAAAATTGGAATTGCCTCCCGATATTTTTTAGCAGTGCAAAGATCGGCAGCCTTATAAAACTCATCTGGGTAGTGTTGCTGAACCGAGTCAGGAAGAGAAATGGTAATCACATCACCATCGATTTCTACTCTTGGGGTGTGTCCATACTGGGAATAATAAACCGTCAGAACTTTTCGAATAACCTCATTATCATGGATGTCGACGTCGGGAAAAATTGCTTTGAGAAATTCTGACTTTTTAAAACTTTGATCCATGTGCTAAAGAAACCCAAAAAGGACAAGAGGTTAAAACTTTTTCTTGCGAATGATGAAATGTCTGGCTACAGATGGTTTATTTATTTTTTTCCAACCCTATCAACAGAATTTACTTTGCTACTGAGATTATGGCGATAGATTGAATTACCTTTTAATGAAGCGATCACAGCATTGTGATTTTAAGTAAGGATAAACCCAATTACACGAATTATGTGAATCACCAAGATATCCGTCAAGTGTTTGAGTATTTCAGATTTAGTAATATCCGGAATAAAACAAAGGTTTCTGAAAGGAAAATGCTGGATTGCGTAATTGTTTATCCCATTTTTAAATCTGAATCCAATTTCTTAAACGATAAGATTAAAGATTATGAAAAGGCCTGGAAATTTTGGTTGAGGTAGCCTTGATTCAATTAATTAATGAAATACTCATTAAGATAAAACACAATTTTATTGTACCTATGATTTGTTTACAACCCATAATCCTCAGCACTCGCATCCCAGTCGATATCCTTAATACCAGCCTCAATGATCTGTTGAAGAGCTTGGTCCATTGGGTTATCGGTGAACCATGTTACCACCAATTCCGAACCATCGTCATTTGGATCATTTACAGGCTCAATACAGTGCAGCCAAACAGAAACAAAAAATGGCTTTGGAAGGGCGTTAATTTCTTCATCAGAATGGTGTATTTCAAATTTTTTCGCTCTCCACAGACTTTGGAGTAGATGATACTTTTGGATTTAAGCGTTAATAAAATTGAAACATTTTGCTCAGAAGATATAGAAGTTGCCCAATATGAAAAGTCTGGAAGGGGGGAGTGAAGCTTGCTTTGCTTTAATAAAATACCTATTGGGAATCCAGACTTTCAACCATCTCCAATATGCTTGAAATATCACTTTCTAACCTGTCAGAAAATTCACTTTCAAATTGGAGCTTTTTCAATGTGGAAATTTCTGACCAGTTTAGGAATTCAAAAAGAGGTGCATAAATCAACCAACCATCGTTCTCCGGCCTGCATTTATCAAATCTTGTTTTGAAATTTAGCAAAATCTTCTCTTTACTTTCTTGCGAAATATTTTTTTTGGGCTTTATAAAACATAGACCAAATATTAGTTCTTTATACTGTTTAGTTTGAAATTGGTAGCAAATCTTGATCCCATATGTCTCTAAAGAAGGATGGGAAAAGTAAAAACCTTGATAATCTTTTTTTCTATCTAAAAAGTAATTTTCATCAAGAGATAAACTCAATGAATATTTTTTTTCAATTTCTTTCAAAAGTGGGAAAACCATATTTTCTATGATTTCTAAGAAGAGAGTGTGGTGGATATTTTGTAAACTTTCAAATGCAGAAAATGTGCCTTCGTCTTTTGTAATTCGTTTTGCTATTTCTTGATCCATTTTTTTATGGATATTTTGACCCGTTAGTTTCTTGATGAGATGAATGTATTGGGATATTGACTCTCTTAGAGACGGGTTATCCACCGCTTCTTTTTTGCAGGTTTCTAACCAGGTAAGAATGTCAGTTGAATAGGAAAGTCTAGTGTATTTTAAGTTTTTAGAAGTAATCTGTTGGCTCTCAACCCCAAATAATGTTAGGTAAATAAGTTCTGCCTTTGGGAATTTATTGTGGTATCTCAGCAGCTGATTTTTTTGTTCGCCTGCCCAGATTTTGTTTTCAATGATTATTACCTTCCCATGCTTGTCTCGTATTAAGAGATCGATAGAGCCCCCTGTAATTTGGTCATAAGAAATCTTACCCAAAGAGTGCTCTAATTTTAGCGTGGCCGCTTTTGGATCAAATTCGAATTCATCGCTTATGTTGTGTCTTATAAAATGTTCTAAGAAGATGCTTCCTTTTTTATGAGAACCTGAAGGGTCTAAGAGTTCTGCAATGAATCGGGAATGAACAATTACTTCTGAATTTTCGATTCTCAGGATATTAAAAAGATTGAAATTCTCGCCTATTGCTTCGGCTAACCTATTATAACTTTGGCTGATTGTGGTAACTTGATTTAAAAGTTGAAAAACTGAATTTTGATTGATCATTAAGCTTTGGATATTGAGATTCAATTTAATAGTTTTATTTTGGATCAATTAAATATGTGAGTAGGAATGAGTGGTTACCCAACGATTATTATTCTTGGGTAGATATTTAAAGAGAAAGAGCCTCTAATTTCTATATTATGGATTTAATACTTCATTTATTATATCCTTGGCCTTCTCCTTAATTATCTCTTTCAGCCGCTCCGGCCCATCCACTCTCACTTCATCTCCATGAGAAAGGATTTCAGAAACCAGCTCATAGTTGATTTTGACAGCTAATGAAATCGTAAGGGTGATCCCATCATCCTTCAATATCTTTTGTGAAGAGTGCCAAGGCATTGACTTGATATATCGCCCTTTGAATTCGGAGAAGGTAAGGATCACCTTCTCTACAGAATTGTTGAGATCATTGGTGATCCCGAATACATCTTGGTAATAGGTTTTGAGATCAATTTGCTTCGTTGATGTAAAGCTTTTGTTTTGAATCTGCAGATCAGTGATTCGGTCTAACCCGAATGTTCTGAATTTATCTTCCTGAGTTAAGCCTAAAAGGTACCAGCGATGATCAAACTCCTTTAATGCAATAGGCTTGATTATTCGATCCTCAGCATCCCAAAGCCAGAATTTACGGTACTCAAACGAGACCATCTTCTGATTTTGAATTGCATGAACCAAACCAAACAAGTGCTCTGTGCCAATTGCATTTCGCTCCTCAAAGAACACGAAATCATTGATTCCTTTAGATAGTTGAAAGGCATGAATCATATCAAATGATTCCCTAATACTCATGTTCACTGGACCAGAATCCTCTTCGTTGATCGCATAGTGTTTAGTCTTTCTGTTGAATTGTATATCAATACCATGAAAGCTCTTAATGTCTTGTATATCTCTTTGAAATGTCCGCTTACTTACCTGAAGGTCGACATCTTTTATTTCGGATAGCTCCTGTATCTTCCTCTCAAACCTTTCCCAAGTAAAGGGTCCTGATTTAGCCAAGTTGATGATCAGGGTAATCCTTTCATATACTTCAATCTGCTTCATGGGTCATTGGATTTATAAGCTCGGGGACAAGTTGGTAAGGGACAGTGACAAAACATGTCGTTTAAAATAAAAGTAAGATAAATATTACTGCGACACGAAACGACGCTCAAAGACAGAATTTGGGTCCTGAATCAAATAATACTCAGAAGTATGAATCAGAACCAAATTAAATCAAAACATCAGGTCCTCGAAAATGCACGTCAGGCACTAAAATTACAATTCTTCGGGATAGACAAAGTAATCGACCAGATTATAGACAGCATTTCCTCCTGGTATCATTTCCCTGAACTACAGACTCGTCCGCTTGTAGTGAATCTTTGGGGAATGACAGGGGTAGGGAAATCAGATTTGATCAAAAAATTAGTGAAGCATATCGATTTCAATAAGTCTTTTTTCCATTTCGATATGGGTGAGCAATGGACTCGTGACACATCAAAAGTTAAGGATGTTTTGTCATTCCTGTCTATTTATGATGAGCCTCATTCAAGCGTGATTGTTTTAGATGAGTTCCAGGCCTTAAGAAGCCTATCAGGAGACCGGAGGGAAATAAATAATGGGTTTTCCCGAGTTGTGTGGAAATTGGTAGATGAAGGACTCTTGGAGATAAGTCCAGGGCATAACCATCAACGGACTAAGGTTCAAGAACTGATCGGAGAAATTCGTTATTGGATAACTCAAGGTCTGAAGGTTGACATGGGAATAGTATCTCTTTCTTGTAAGGAATTTTTGAATGAAAAGCATGATGAGAGTTTACGTGAGTCAAGTTTGGACTCAGACCAGTACTTTGCCAAGGTCTCTAACAGATTTGTTTTTAACGCAGAAGATCTCCGTGACCTATTTTGTATGTATGAGCTGGGTTTTAGGACTACACGGCAAGTGAAACAGAGAATCAGAAGTCTTGATGAAACTGGCTTAGTATTATTTTTAGAGGAGTGCTGGGAAAAGTTAACAAGGCCTAAGAATATAGACTTGACGAGGTCTCTGGTATTTGTTGTTGGCAACTTGGATGAAGTCTATCACTTTCATGATCATCAATCTTCAGATATCTCACCAAATGATTTCTACTTAAGATCATTAGAAATTAAGCTACCAGATATCAAGCAAGCCCTCCAGAATAGGTTCAGGAATGAGCAAATCGCACGCTTAGGCAATAACCACATCATCTATCCAGGCTTGAGTGAAAAGGCATTTTATCAGATCATTGATCATGAACTGATTAGGGTCTCTCAGAATATCTTTGAAAAGTCAGGAATAGAAATGAAGTTCAGTACTCGTATGAAATCATGGTTGTTCAGCGAAGGAGTAGTTGCAACACAAGGCGTAAGACCACTCAAATCGACCATCAAATATGCGATTGAAGATTTGGTTCCCAATATCCTGATGAAGGCACTTACAGTACCAGACCAACCTTCCGTAATAGAAATCGATTGTAACGAATCTATGTTGGTCACCTACAGCGATAAAGATAACATTCTTCATCATATGGAATTTCCTTTAAACAGTAAAGTTGATTGTTTAAAGAAGAATAGATCAGATGACAAGCAAGCGTTAGTTGCTGTTCATGAGTCTGGTCATGCTGTTCTGGGAATGGCTTTATTTGGCAAAGTCCCTTCAAAAATCCTTTCGGTAGCTTCTGATTCTGGTGTAGGAGGAATGGTTCAAAATGAATGGAAGCCAAAGCTTAGGACAAAAGGACAATTACTCAATGAGGTAGCAGTATTGCTTGGTGGCTATGAGGCTGAAAGTCTAATCTTTGGCGAAGGAAACATAAGCACAGGATCTGAATCAGATATAGATGCAGCAACAGAATTGACAATGGCTTGCATTAAGAACTGCGGATTTGGAAAGGACTTAATAAGAACATCTATCAATTCCGATGATTATGTAAATATCTACCACAACGTTTCTGATGCTGAGTCGGAGGCTAAGGAGATTATTAAAGCAGCAAGGGATCAAGCTCAACAGGTGCTTAGTAGGGAATTTGTATTACTTGTACAATTAGGTCAAGTACTTGCTGAACAGCCTTCCCTGAATTCCAATGAGATCAAACAATTGGCTGAGAAATATGGCTCTCAGGAATTATTAGAAAGCCTTAATGAAAAAAGGATTGGATATCGGGAAATGCTCTTTTCATTTTCTTTCAAGTTAAGGCAATTTGAAGAAAAGTTAAATTGAGTTTGAATTTTATTGCTTCTATAATGCAAAAAGCCTGAAATTTCTTTCAGGCTTCAAAAGCAGAGGAGGAGGGATTCGAAGGTTGTAAGGGATAATAAACTTATAACCAACATGTTACACCCTTTTTT
>Ga0222709_1000167_pt1 | contig 22295 bp, 20 predicted proteins | sample AntAcemetage1692_FD_179822 | JGI IMG/M metagenome (GOLD analysis project Ga0222709, IMG submission 179822) | Saline water microbial communities from Ace Lake, Antarctica - #1692 | ecosystem: Environmental > Aquatic > Non-marine Saline and Alkaline > Saline | place: Antarctica: Ace Lake...
TGGAGTTGCCCCAATGGAGTTGCCGTAATTAAGTGAAGTCTGTTGCAACCCAATAAACAAAAAAAAGCCTCCGCAATCAAGCGAAGGCTTTTGTGTCGAGATCACTGTGAAGTGACCCTACGGGGAATCGAACCCCGGTTTCAGCCGTGAAAGGGCCGTGTCCTAACCGCTAGACGATAGGGCCGACTGGTCCCATAAATCGTTGAAATATTTGTTATATTTCTCTCTGCGATGTATGTTTCGTTATCCTTTTCTGATAACGTGATGCAAAAGTATGGCGAAGATTTTAAAAGTGCAACACTTAAGCACAAAAAGTTTTAAAATTTAATGAAATTTTTCAAAATCAGCTAATAAGTTCAAGTAGATTTGAGAGCAAATCATTACATTTGGGGAATATCAACTTTCTAAATAAATAGAATGAAACCTACCCCCAAGTTACTATTATTGCTTTTCATGATGGGTCACGCTTGTCTGGCTCAAAATTTTCAGTCGCCGGAATCTTTCTTGGGCTACTCGATTGGTGAAAAATTTAGTTTTCACTCACGTATTACTGATTACGTAAAGTATGTAGCTAATGAAAATCCGAAGCAAACTAAATTAATCAGCTACGGTCAAACAAACGAAGGTCGCCCGCTGCAAGTAATTATTGTTGGAAACGAAGCCAATATTGCTAACCTTGAAAGTATCCGCACCAATAACCTGAAAGGGATTGGCTTAGCCGATGGCACTGCAACCGCAGAAATCCCCGCCATTGCGTGGTTGAGTTACAACGTTCACGGAAACGAAGCTGTGAGTTCGGAGTCGGTTATGGTCGTTCTTTACGAATTACTGAATAAGCAAAATGCAGTTACACAAGACATTCTAAAAAATACGATCGTCATTCTTGATCCGTGCATTAATCCTGATGGTCGTGACCGCTACGCTAACTGGTACAACCGTTACGTAGGCACGCAGCCTGACCTCAACGCCGCTTCCGTAGAACATCACGAGCCGTGGCCGGGTGGTCGTTTCAATCATTACCTGTTTGACCTTAACCGCGACTGGGCGTGGCAAACGCAGGTCGAATCGCAGCAACGTATGAAACTTTACCACGAATGGATGCCACATCTACACGCTGACTTTCATGAAATGGGAGCAAATAGCACGTATTATTTCCCGCCATCAGCAAAGCCCTTCCACGAAGATTTGACTACTTGGCAACGGGGTTTTCAAAACTTACTCGGTGAATATAATAAAAAGCGTTTCGATAAAAATGGGTGGCTTTATTTCACCAAAGAAAGCTACGATCTACTTTATCCAAGTTACGGAGATACGTATCCTTCTTACAATGGAGCAATCGGAATGACGTTCGAGCAGGGTGGTTCAGGTTCTGCCGGCTTAGCGTTTGCCCGTGAAGATGGCGATACGCTAACGCTTAAAGACCGAATTGCTCACCATGTAGCTACAAGTATGGGTACGTTAGAGGCTATTTCTGCAAACAAACAAGATGTTGTGACTAATTTCCGAAAATACTTCAATGATGCTAGTTCAAACGGTGTTGGGAAGTATAAGTCTTACGTAATAAAAACGGAGGGTAATGAAGAGGCGGTCATAGCTTTGAAGAAAACATTGGATGGTGTGCAGATAAAATACGGATTTACTGATAGCCGTCGTAAATTAAATGGGTTTGATTATTTGACCCGTAAAGATGGAAGCTTTGACGTGCAGGAAACAGATTTAATAATCTCTGTGAAACAACCTAAAGGCAAATTAGTGAAAATCCTTTTTGAACCCGAAACGGTTCTGGAAGACTCAAATACATATGATATCACCACGTGGTCATTGCCGTACGCTTACGGGCTGAAAGCTTTTGCCACATCGTCAGATTTATCAGTTGGTAGTAAAGATGCGGCAGAGCGAATGAAAATGGAAGTTCCCGCTCAAACGCCTTACGCTTACTTAGTTGATAATAACTCGTTTCAGGATACGCAGCTGCTTGCTCATCTGTTGAAAAATAAAGTGAAGGTTCGTTTCAACGAAAAACCTTTTTCTACTGTTAGTAAATCTTATAAAAGCGGGGCTTTACTGATTACCAAAAAAGGAAATGAAGCGTTGGGAAATCGGTTCAATGAGCTTGTAGCAGAAGCGGCAAACAAATTCGGCTCGGAAGTGGAAGTTGTAAATTCTGGTTTGGTAAGTTCGGGTTCGGATATTGGAGCGTACAGCGTAGAGTTTGTGAAAGCTCCGAAAGTCGGGATTTTGATTGGTGAAGGAATTTCGCCCACCGCTGCCGGAGAAGTTTGGCATTATTTTGAGCAGCAAGTAAATTATCCCGCAACCATAATTGACGTCGCTTACTTTTCAAAAATAAACCTGTGGGACTTTGATGTATTAATCTTGCCAAATGGTCGTTATGGTTCAAGCATTTCATCAACAGAGGAGATTAAACGGTGGCTTTCTGACGGTGGTAAACTCATTGCTTTAGAAAACTCAAATTCACTTTTTGCCGATAGCAAAGGCTTTGGTTTGAAATCAAAAATCGACAAGGATGAGCCAAACAAACTACTGAAATACGGTAATCAGGAGCGTGAAGGTATTAGTTCTCAGATTCCAGGTGCCATTTATAAAATCAACGTTGATGCTACGCATCCGCTTGGTTATGGTTATGGTAACGGTTATTATGCCATTCTTAAATCTTCCAACGCTTATGAGTACCTTGAAAAGGGTTGGAACGTCGGAACGATTTCAACTGACAGTTACGTAACGGGATTTGCCGGAAGTAAAGCGAAAGAGCAAATGAAAGAATCCTTATTATTTGGCGTTGAATCCATTGGAAAGGGTAACATCATTTATATGATTGACAACCCAATTTTTCGAGGTTTTTGGTACGGCGGGAAACAGTTGTTCGGAAACGCCGTTTTTATGGTGAAATAATTAACCTAACTTCCTAAAAACTAATTCCTATTACGGGTTGTTGAAATCATATATAGGTCACGTTATGACCAAGTAAATAGCAGATTTCAGATTACAAATGACAGCAACAACTTTAGATATTAATAAAATACGGGCCGATTTCCCAATTTTACACCAAAATGTAAACGGGAAACCGCTTGTCTATTTAGATAACGCCGCCACTACGCAGAAGCCTCAAGCAGTACTTGATGCGTTGGCAAATTATTACGGAAAAAATAATGCTAATATTCACCGCGGAATCCACCAACTTGCTGAAAAAGCAACCACCGCTTTTGAAGACACCAGAAAAACTGTTGCCAAGTTTTTGAATTCGGAAAGCCCCGAACAAATAATTTTCACTTACGGAACCACGGACGGAATTAACTTGGTAGCCCAAACTTACGGCAGAATGTTTTTGAAAGAAGGAGATGAAATCCTTATTTCAACTATGGAACATCATTCTAATATTGTTCCGTGGCAAATGATTTGCGAGGAGAAAGGGTGCATTCTAAAAATTATCCCGATTGACGAAAAAGGTGATATAGAGTTGGATAAATTCGATGAAATGTTAACCGATAAAGTAAAGTTTGTGTCGGTGGTGCACGTTTCAAATTCACTCGGAACGATAAACCCGATTAAAGAGATAATTGATAAATCTCACGCTATGGGTGCAAAAGTTTTGATTGATGGAGCACAGGCAACTTCGCATTTAACCATTGATGTTCAGGCACTTGATGTAGATTTCTACGTATTTTCGGCACACAAACTGTACGGTCCAACTGGAATGGGTGTACTTTACGGAAAACGTGACTTATTGAATGCCATGCCGCCTTATCGTGGTGGTGGGGAAATGATTGCCGAGGTGACGTTTGAGAAAACAACTTATAACGAAATACCTTATAAGTTTGAAGCAGGAACGCCAAATATCGCCGATGTAATTGCCGTAAAAAATGCCATTGATTATGTAAACGAACTCGGCAAAGAAAACATCGCTGCGTACGAAAATGAGCTGTTAGCCTACGCCACTGAAAAGTTGGAGGAAATAGAAGGCTTACGAATCGTTGGAAAAGCAAAAGAGAAAGTAAGTGTGATTTCATTCGTGATTGAGGGTATTCATCCGCAGGATATCGGCATCATGCTCGATCAGCAGGGAATTGCCATCCGAACCGGACACCACTGTACGCAACCGCTGATGCAACATTATCAACTTGAAGGCGGCACGGCACGGGCGTCGTTTTCGGTCTATAATTCGTTTGAAGAAATAGACCGATTAGTGGAAGGAGTTAAAAAGGTAAAGAAGTTATTATTGTAATTTTATAACTAAGAGTATTACAGACGTAAAAAGCAGTAGGAGAAATGCCAGAAAGTGTGACAATCGATGATGTTATCGACAAACTTATTTTCGTATCGTCGAAAAATGATTGAATAAGTAACTTTGGTCCCCTACTGTAAATGGCGGTTTATAAGAAATATTTCTATGTGGTCAATGAATCTTACGCTGTGAAAGTAGTTGACGAAACTTTCGAGAAAGTTGAACTGTTAGAAATACTTTCCGAAGTGGGAAATATGCTCAAAGACGTAAACGTAAGTTTTATTCGCGAAATTTATGTTTGGTAACTGTAATATTTGTTACAGTTACTTAAGTAGACAAATTAACATATTAAAAATAGTACATAAGGGATTTCCTTACGGCAAGTTATGACAATAAACGAACAACAAAACGAGATAATTGAAGACTTTGAACTCTTTGATGATTGGGAAGGGAAATACGAATATATCATTGATATGGGAAAACAACTCCCTGGTATTCCTGATAAATATAAAACCGAAGATAATATCATCAAAGGTTGCCAGTCGGTAGTTTGGTTAAACGCTAAAAAGGAACATAACCATGTTGTGTTTGAGGCGGATAGTCAGGCAATTATTGTCAAAGGACTAGTCGGAATGTTGCTGAAAGTTTTGTCTAATCATACTCCAGACGAAATACTGAATGCTGACTTATATTTCATTGAAAAAGTTGGTTTGGCAGGGCATTTGGCTCAGACACGTTCCAACGGACTGGCCTCTATGGTGAAGCAAATGAAGACTTACGCGTTGGCTTACAGTGCAATAGACTAATAATCTTCGGGTCATATTTATTGAAGTCGTCGAATTAGTAGAAAAACAAAGAACTCACAAACCAGAAACTAAAGAATCACAAACAATGGAAGAAGCAGCATTAAAAATAAAAGTAATTGAAGCCATTAAGCAAGTATATGACCCTGAAATTCCGGTGGATGTTTACGAACTCGGATTGATATACGACATAAAAGTATTTCCCGTAAATAATGTCTATGTTTTGATGACACTTACTTCACCAGCTTGTCCGTCGGCGGAAGAAATACCGGGAGAGGTGGAAGCTAAAATTCGTGAGATTGAAGGTGTTGCGGACGTTAGCGTAGAGTTAACTTTCGATCCGCCGTACACGCAGGAAATGATGAGTGAAGAAGCTCAGTTAGAACTTGGCTTTATGTAATCAACGGTATCAATCAGCCGTCCGAAACTATTTTGGAACGATTGAACGTTACCCAATAAATAAATTGACGGAAATTTTAAATACAAATAATTATGTATCCTCCACACTTAGTAGCCCCGATGAAGGCTCAACTTACTGACGCCGGCTTTACTGAACTATTGACCGCTGCTGATGTAGATAAATTTATTGCAGATCAAAAAGGAACAGCCGTTGTGGTTATAAATTCGGTTTGCGGTTGTGCCGCCGGAACTTGTCGTCCAGGAGTTTTGGATTCACTTCAGAAATCAGAAAACAAACCTGATCAACTTACCACGGTTTTTGCTGGTGTTGATTTAGAAGCAACTGAGCGGATGCGTTCGTACATTCCGGTTCAGCCTTCTTCGCCAGCCATCGCTTTTTTCAAAGATGGTGAAGTTGTTCATTTTGTAGAGCGTCACCACATTGAAGGTCGTTCTGCGGATATGATTTCTGCTCACCTAATTGCGGTTTACGACGAAATTTGTAGCGAAGCAGCTTAATAACACCACTGTATTTACCAAAGAGGCACGACCGCAAGTCGTTCCTCTTTTTTTTGTTTTATGACTTTCCTGATTGGTATTGCTGGGAGCTATATTCTTGTGAAGTTTTCGAAAAAAGCAAATGAAAAAGCCCCACCGAATGTCGGTGAGGCTTTCAATCTAACCCCTAAAATAAACCACTATTTTAGATTTTTTAATATCATTTTAGTAACGTTTTACTCTTTCAGAAATTGTGGGCTGCGTTATTTTATTATGAAGAGTGCTTTTTTAACTAAAGGGTTGGAATGGTCGTACATATCCGTTAACATTTGTTAACAACACGCTGAGTAAACCTTAGGGATACTTTTAAATCTAAGAAGCAAATAACAATTATTCATTAATACAGGTTATGATTATGAAAAAGCTACTGATGATTTTGACACTCTTGGGTACAACCCTTTTTGCTGAAGCCCAATACCGAAACGGTAATAATCGTGTCTATACTCGGAACGACAACCGCCGCCCTGCGTGGAATGGGAACGATAATTCTGCTGACCGAGGTCGAAATGAACGAATTAATTCCTTTCAGCGAAACGCCCGCGAGCACATTGCTCAGGGAATTATTGAAGGCACAATTACCTCACGGGAGTCTGCTCGTTTATTAGAAATGGCGGAAAGAATTGAGCAAAAAGAGAATCGCTATAAGCGTCGGGGTGGTTTGAGTAACAGAGAAGTTTCTGAATTACAAAATGATTTAAAGCAACTGGATCGTCGTATATATAAAGAGCGTCGGAATTGGGACAGACAGTCAAATGATGACCAAAGACGCAGAAACTAAAGTTTAATTGAGTAATAGTTTTCAGTGTATGTTAATAATTGGGTGGCCTTTTAGGCTACCCGATTTTTTTACAGCTCGTTGATTCGTTCTAGATTAATTTCGGCCTGTTCCAGCATTCTGCTTCGGTCGCCATCACTCATTTTGTCGAGCATTCGGTAGACCATTCCGATTCGTGGATTTTTCTCTAATTTATCTCGGTTCCGAACGTGAAAATGCCAGTACAGACTATTGAACGGACACGCTTTCTCGCCCACTTTTTCTTTCTTATCGTAGAAACAGTCAGAACAATAATTGCTCATTTTGTTGATGTAATTTGCGGAAGCGGCGTAGGGTTTTGTTCCCACAATTCCGCCGTCTGCAAACTGGCTCATCCCTCGGGTATTTGTAATCTCCACCCATTCGATGGCGTCAATATAGATTCCCAAATACCACGCATCTACTTCATCGGGCGAAATGCCGGCGATTAGGGCAAAATTCCCCGTAATCATTAATCGCTGAATGTGGTGAGCGTACGCATTATCCAACGATTGTGAAATGCTGTGTTTTAAACAATTCATCTTGGTTTTACCTGTCCAATACCACTCGGGAAGTTTCCGTTCGTTCTCGAAAAAATTCATCGTCCCAAATTCTGGCATCTTCATCCAGTAAATTCCCCGCATGTATTCTCTCCAACCAATAATTTGCCGAACAAAACCCTCAATTTGAGAAATTGAAATTTGTTCTTGATTATCCTTCCATTTCCTCACCGCTTTTTCTACAACTTCAAGTGGTGAAAGCAGCTTACTATTCATCGCAAAAGAAAGCCGAGAATGGTAGATTGACCAATATTCAACCGCCATGCTATCTTCAAACGTACCGAAATTCTCTAGGCATTCATCCACAAAAAAATCGAGTAATTTCAAGTATTCTGTCCGAGTGGTTGGCCAAATGAAATTTTTCTCGTCGATATTACCAATGGTTTTTATTTCGTGTTTTTTGATTAATTGTATCAGCTCGCTAACGTCCCTATCAAATGTAAGTGGTTTTACAGGGCGGTGATCTTTCGGAAGTTTCTTACGGTTGTCAGCGTCGTAGTTCCATTGTCCGGTTACTGGTTCATCGCCGTCCATTAAGATATTGTATTCTTTCCGCATCGAGCGGTAGAAGCTTTCCATGACAAACGTTTTTTTTCCCGCAAAAAACGTAGCTATGTGGTCACGTTTTGTTAAGAAATGTTCGGTGTCAGCGGTATTGTATTGAATCTTTAATCCTTCGCAGAACTGTTTTAGTTGAATATCAAGCCGGTATTCATCTGGGAGCTGGTACTCAAATCTCTCACAATTATTTTCTTTAATCAGTCGATTGATGTTGCCAGTCAAAGATTGCGTATTACGTTCATCATCGAGTGTGAAGTAAATAAATTTGTGTCCTTGATTTTCTTTCTCTCCCGCAAATGCTCGCATTGCTGCAAAGAAAGCCACTATTTTCTGAACGTGGTGATTTACGTAATCTGTTTCCTGCCGCATTTCCATCATTACGTAGATTACGTTGTCCGAAACTGTATCAAACCAGGAATGCTTGTGATTGAGTTGGTCGCCGAGAAGAAGTCGAAGTATCATTTGTTTTTATTTATCTAACCAAATACGAGCGGCTTGGTTTGAAAAATTTGTTTCTTTGTGAACAAATCACACACATGGAAACACATGGAAATATTTCATTCTCCCGTTAATACAACTGCTCAATATTTACTTACTGATAGCCGGTACGTTGAACAAGCTACAGAAAGTATTTTTTTCGCAATTAAGGGCGAACGCCACGATGGGCACGCCTTCATAGATGAATTATATAATAAAGGCGTTCGCGAATTTGTGGTGGAAGAGGGCTGCAATTTTCAGTTAGCAGGAGAAAGTATCTGTTTTGATGAGTTGACCCAAACTGATAAAGCTGAAGGAGATAGCTCGTTGAAGTTTTGGGTGGTTGAAAGTAGTGTAGCTGCTCTGCAAGAACTGGTTGCACATCACCGAGAAGTCTTTGAAATTCCGGTGGTTGGCATAACGGGTAGCAACGGCAAAACAATTGTTAAAGAATGGCTTTACGAGTTACTTGCTAATAAGCTTTCCGTTGTAAAAAGTCCTCGAAGTTATAATTCGCAAATTGGTGTGCCATTATCGGTTTGGCAATTGGCTAAAGTGCATCAGCTTGGTATTTTTGAAGCGGGTATCTCCCGCAAAGATGAGATGAAAAATCTAGCTGACGTGATTCAACCTACCATCGGTATTTTTACTAATATTGGTTCGGCTCACGACGAAGGTTTCAACAGTCGAAAAGAAAAAATTGCCGAAAAACTACGATTATTTGCTAAGTCTAAAACGCTGATTTACTGTGCAGATCACGCGGGGGTAAATCAGGAAATTAATCTATTATTAAAGCAAATTAATCCGAGTATTGAACTAATCGGTTGGTCATTTGAGGACGGTAGTAAATTTAAAGTCGAAGTCATAAACCGGGGTGATTCAGTCACTCTCAAAACGAAATGGGAAAATAAACCAGTAGAAGTTCAAATACCGTTTGTGGATGATGCAGCTATTGAAAATGCTACCCACGCGTTATTTTGTATCTTAAAAGTACGTGGGGCAGTCAACCTGCCTGACTTTCAATCGTTGAGGCCGCTCAAGATGCGATTGGAAATGAAATACGGAATTTTCGATAGCTATTTAGTTGATGATTCATACAATAATGATTTGGCGGGTCTTGAAATGGCTTTGAATTTCTTGAACCAACACAATACAAAACGGGATAAGTTACTTGTTTTGAGTGATATACACGAGAGTGGTTTAGACGACGAGGAACTTTACAAAGCGGTAAAAAAACTGTTAATTTCAAAAGGGATAACCGAAATTATTGGTGTTGGTCCGGCATTGCAAAAGCAAAAGCCGATGCTTGGAATGTACTATGATTCCACGGAAGAATTGTTGAGTGATTTACCCCGTGAAATGCTTTCCAATCGCTTCACGCTCGTGAAAGGAGGACGTGTGTTCGGCTTCGAGCGAATTATAAAGCGGTTAGAGCAAAAAATACACGGAACCGTGTTCGAAATAAATTTGGATTCTGTTCAAAACAACCTGAATTTTTATCGAACAAAACTCAAGCCGCCCACAAAACTTATGGCAATGGTAAAAGCTTACGCATACGGTAGTGGAAGCACCGAAATTGCCGCTTTTCTGCAATACCACCGAGTGGATTACCTTGCTGTTGCGTACACAGATGAAGGGGTTACGCTACGGGAAAACGGAATTAAATTACCGATTATGGTATTAAATCCGCAGCCTGAGTCGTTTCAAAACGTTGTTACTTATGAATTAGAACCCGAAATTTACTCGCTTAAATCTTTACAGGCTTGGGTCGAATTTCTTGAATTCAGTGGCTCATTCGAAAGTAAAATAAACGTTCACCTGAAATTAGATACCGGAATGCATCGTTTAGGCTTTGGTGCAGACGAAGTTGACGAATTAATTGACCGACTTAAAGGTATTTCTGATTTTCAGGTTAAATCTCTTTTTAGTCATTTATCAGGAGCAGATGAGCGGGCATTTCATGATTTTACGCTTCAGCAGATAGCATCATTCACCGTAATGTCTGATAAAATACGTGCTGCCTTTCCCTATCAGATTGACCGCCATATCTGCAATACCGCGGGGATTCTACGTTATCCGCAAGCTCATTTTGAAATGGTTCGTTTAGGAATTGGTTTATACGGAATTGAGTCTTCCGGCGGCGAGCAATCGGCTTTGCGGTCTGTTGGAAAGCTAAAAACGGTCATCTCCCAAATTAAAGAAATCTCTAACGGTGAAACGGTAGGCTACAGCCGAAAGGGAAAGGTAGATAAGCCTTCACGAATTGCTACCATCGCGATTGGTTACGCGGATGGTTTTGACCGTAGGTTTGGCAATGGGGTAGGAGAGGTTAGCGTAAATGGTGTTCGCTGCCCAGTTATTGGTAACGTTTGCATGGATATGACCATGATTGATGTTACGGGAGTGAAGTGCGAAGAAGACGACGAGGTGATTGTTTTTGGCGAAAGTCCGACCATCTCGGAGTTGGCAACGAAAATCAATACAATCCCCTACGAAATTCTGACGAACGTTGGAGAACGAGTAAAACGAATTTTCTACAAAGAATAACTTAAATTATTCGGTCATTTCATCGCGGGCTTTGAAATATCCTTTAATAACAGTGAACGTCGTTATTGCCAAAAAGAAGATTACGATGTAATGCACGTAATCCACAATCCACGGGAATTTGATTCCAAAATAATAACCACCACCAACCAAAAGAACCGTCCAGAGAACTGCTCCCAAGATATTGTAAAGTATATATTTAGGGAAATTCATGCGAACTAAACCGGCAATTATTGGAGCAAAGGTTCTGATTATTGGCAAAAACCTTGCGATTACGAGTGTTTGACTACCGAACTTCTCAAAATACTTCTCGGTGTTTTTAATGTACTTTTTCTTAAAAAGAAGCGAGTCTTTTCGATTCAAAATACTTTCTCCAAAATACCTACCCGTGCCGTAGCCTGTGAGCGAACCTAATGCCGCCGCCACAAACACACACAACATCAAGATAGAAATTGAGACAGAAAGTAGTTTGGTAGCACAAAATACTCCTGATAGAAACAAAAGATAATCTCCGGGAAGGAAAAAGCCAAAAAATAAACCGTTTTCAACGTACACAATTAGTACAATTGCAATCAGTCCGCCCGTTTGGATGATTTCTTCGGAGTCCATCAACAAATAAAAAAAATCTGATAATGATTGCATTAGTTTTGATAGGTGTTGGCAAATCTACACACAACATTAATATTTAATGAACTAAGGGATGTTTTTTTCAAGAAATGAATTGGCTTGCGAACCAATTTGGGGCTAGTTTGTTTGTAGAATATGTGTATCTACATACATTTAAACCGAAAATTATTAATAAAATGAACAAAACATTCTTAAAAATCACCGCAGTCGCTTTCACAATTTTCACAGTAGTTGCTTGTAACTCAGCTGAGACTTCGGAAGACGAAATGGCCGAAATGGAAGGAATAACTGCTGATATTACAGCTGACAATACTGCTAGTGAGGTAGTTTGGAAAGGCGATATGCTTGGTTTATATGCTCACGAAGGTACAATCAATATGCAGTCAGGTAACCTTTCTATCGAAAATGGAACGGTAAAAAGTGGGGCTTTTACCATTGATTTAGCTTCGATAAAGCCAACAGATGATGGTTACAGCGAAGAGAAAACTGCTGAGGACTTGGTTGGTCACTTATCTTCTAACGATTTCTTTAATGTAGCCGAGTATCCAACTGCTACTTTTGAGGTAACGGGTTCTGAAGGTTCTGATGTTGTGGGAAATCTAACTGTTAGAGGAAAAACAAACGCTGAGAAAGTAGAAAACGTAATGGTTACGGAAGAGAATGGTAACGTAATGGTAACTGGAGATTTAATTTTCGATCGTACAAAGTACGGCGTTAATTTCTCAACCGGAGCTGAAGACAAAGTAATATCAAACGATATTACTTTGAAAATTAAAGTGGCTGGTAATAAATAAGTCGATTTAGTCAAATAATAAAAAAGCACCTTTAACTTTGTTGAAGGTGCTTTTTTATTTTAATAAGTAAGTATGGACAAGACTAATTTCTGGAATAAAAAGTGTCAACTTTACCGCAGAATTAGGATTAATACAATTCTTGGCTCAGACCGACACCTTAAATCAGGCATCTACCTGCTATGCAAAATAATTTCTACTTTCTCTGTCAACTTATTCCTGCTATAAAGGAAAAAATCGTGGGTTTAAAATTAATGGAGGCGTTTAGTCAGGATAAAGACGAACTGATGCTTTGCTTTGCCGCCGCTCGCGGAGATAAATCCCATTACAACGAGTTCTATATCAAAGCCGCCGTTTACCCGAGGTTTTCATGCCTTTATTTTAGCGAATCGTTCCATCGGGCGAAAAGAAATACCGTTTCGCTGCTCGAAAATGCTTACGACGGAACGGTCGTTGACGTAATCCAGTACGAGAATGAACGCTGCTTTTCTATCAATTTTGACAACGGGTTCACACTGCTGTTCAAACTCTTTGGTAGCAGGTCAAACATTATTCTTTTCGAAGAAGAGCAGCCTATTTTTCTGTTTAATAAAAAATTAGAAGCCGATCACGCGTTGAAGATAAGTAACCTCAATAGGCTTCTACCGCAGAGTTACGAAGACTTTGTGAATGCGGCAGGAAACTATAAAAAGCTGTTTCCGACTTTTGGGAAAGTCGTTGCGGCCTATTTAGAGAAACAAGGCTTTGAGGATTCGACAGACCTACTTAAAAAATGGGAGCTTATTACGCATACGTTGGAAATTTTAAGAAATCCGACCTATCAGGTTATTGAATCTGATGGTGAGTTTAACCTTTCGCTCGTTCCTTACGAAAATCCGTTGTCAACGTTTGAAAACCCGATAGAAGCGTCAAATGCTTTCTTTATAAAGTACAGTCAATCGGGTTATTTATTTGAGGATAAAACGGTAGCGTTAAGGAAGTTGCTGAAAGAAAAAAAGCAAACGGACGCTTACCTTGATTCGAGTTATAAAAGGCTAGAACGCATTGAAGAAGGGTTGTCAAATGAGCAGAGAGGTCATTTGATAATGGCAAACATGCACCAGATAGAGGAGCGGCTGGAAAGTGTTGCGTTAGAAAACTTCTACGAAGAAAATCAGTTGGTAGAAATTAAACTAAAACCCGATATTTCGCCTCAAAAAAATGCGGAATGGTATTACCGCAAGGCAAAAAATGAAAAGATTGAAACGGATAAGCTCACTGAAAATATCAACTTACGTGAACAAAAGTTGTTTGAAATTACCGAATATATTGAAACAATAAACGAAATAGACAACCTGAAAGAGCTTCGACGCTACTTGAAAGAAAGCGGTTTGATGAAAGATAGTATTGCTCAGGATAAGCTTTTACCTTTCAATAAATTCACGGTGAACGGCTTCGAAATCTGGGTTGGGAAAAATGCCAAAAGTAATGATAAATTAATCCAGCAACATAGTTACAAAGAAGATTTATGGATGCACGCTCGGGATGCGGCGGGTTCGCACGTTTTACTCAAATATCAATCGGGAAAACCTTTTCCAAAGCACGTTATCGAAACCGCTGCTGGAGTTGCCGCGTATAATTCAAAACGAAGAACCGAAGGACTTGTTCCGGTAATAGTTACCCCGAAAAAATTCGTCCGGAAGGCAAAAGGTTTGGCTCCCGGACAAGTTATTGTAGATAAAGAAGAGGTAATTATTGTTGAGCCAGTTTCGCTAAAAGATATAGCGGAAACCGCCTGATTATTTCTCTGGTAAATGTACTTCTGCCATCATGCAGCGTGCTGAGCCTCCACCGCAGGCCTCAATCATTGACAAGTCAAAATGAATTACTTCGGCGTATTCTTCAAGTTCCAAAAGCTGGGCGTCCGTTAAAGAATTGTACGCCGAACTCGACATCACAAGTAAGTGACCGTCTGACTGCTTTCTGACTAAAAGCATATTTCCCGCAAAACTTGCCATTTGGTCCATTGTAATTTCGATGATATTTTTTCCACTTTCCTCCAAATGTTGTTGCAGAGCGAAGCGTTCGTCGTAATCTTTGATAGAGGCAAGACAAACCACCGCAAATGTATGCCCCACGCACATCATCACGTTGGTGTGGTAGATGGGCAGTCCGTCCTGTCCGAAAGCGTGAAACGAAATTACGTCGTACGTTTGCACTTGCTTTTTCCACGCGGCTAAAACTACTGGAGATGTGCGGCTGGAAATGCAGGCGTACGCTTTTCGGTGCATCCGGTCTAAGACGATACTCCCCGTTCCTTCCAAGAATTCTCCTTCGTTTTCAAAGTGTGAAAAATCGTAAACTACCTCAACATTATACGACTTTTTGAGTTCGTCAATAATGTCTTTCCGGCGTTCTTTTCTACGGTTTTCTGCTTCCATTGGGTACAGAACTACTTTGCCGCTTGCGTGAAAAGAAACCCAATTATTCGGAAAGATACTATCCGGGGTGTAGTCTTTGGCGTTGTCATCAAAAACGATGATATTCACTCCTGAAAGACGAAGTCGGTCCACCATCTCGTCAAATTCAGCCAATGCTTTATGTTGCGTTTTTGACTCAGGAAGTTTGGCAACGGTAGGGTCTTGAAAAGTATTTGATCCGGCGGTTTCTTCGTTGAACCCAAACTGAACCGGACGAATCATTAGTATATTAGAAGTAGCTTGAGTTTGCATAAATTTAGTTCGTTGCTATTTAGACTATTAAAGTTAATGAAGTAATTTCCTCGACGATTACAAATTTCAAAATAAAGTATCACGAAGGAGCGGTAAACTCATACAGTGACTGCCACCGCGTGCTCTTGATAACTCGGCAGAAGGCAGTAAGATGATGGTATTCTCGATGGTATCGGGTGATAACTCTTCTTTTTCAAATTTAACTAAAAGCTCGGCGGCTGTAATAATGTTAAAGCCCGCTTTTTTGAAAGCTTCAGAAGTATGATCGTTTCGGTCATAACCAATCGCTACGCCTTCTTTTACCACGAGTAAGTTACACGAATCTGTCCATTGCTCACGTTCACCGTACGGGAAAACATTATTTCCCGAATATACAAATTTTACCGGCTCTTTAGACTTTAAATCGGTAATCGAAATATCGGATAGTAAATCTTCCAAGTTCAGGAAAGTTCGATTCTTTGTCTTTCCATCTTCTAAATAAAATTGACGAATGGTCAGTTCTTCCTGACTGTACCGCTGTCCGAGTTCTTCCCAAACGTGTTCTCGGTTTCGGAAATCTCCTGTTTTACCAAGCGATGCCAGTAATACCCAAACGTTACGTTTTACTTGCGTGAAGATGGTATCGATGTGCATATAATCCCGTTTAGCGGGGATTTTTACTAGTGTAACCTTTGAGACAATCTCTTTCTTGAATAATTTTCCTATTACTTGCCGAGCAGCTTCCACGCTTGTGCGTTCGCTTATTCCGATCATCAAGTGATTTGGAGCAACCATCATTACATCGCCGCCTTCGAGGGTTTCCAGTTTCAAGGCTTGCTCATCTTCAGGGAGAAGAAAGTGCATTTCGTCCTCCTCTATTTCAATTATTTTCCCTCGTAAAGTTTCAAATAGTGAGTGATTGAAGAATACATACTTTGCTAACAGTGACTCTCGGGTACGAGCCATCCGGGCGGGTTTGTTTAGAATTAGGTGATCATTTACCACGATTCCGATATCCCGAGTAAATATCAAGTTCGGTACGGGTGGAAAGAAGAATTCGCCGGTTGTGGTAATTCCAGTAATTAATACGCGGACAAGCTCCGCCGGAGTCATTGACAGAAATTCCTGCATCTCGGTGTAAGAACACTCTTCGATGGCACAAACTGCGGCTACTAATTGTGTTTTTATGATGCTCTTTTTAAGAACATCTTTTAATAAATTTTCAAACTCAATTACTTGTTTTGAATTAAAGTAATTAGGATTTGATGGCTTGAAAAACGCCCGGTTACGACTCTTCTTTATAGACTTTAGCTTGCCCTTAATTTTACTGGGATCTAAAAAATAAAGTAGTATCTGTACGTACAAATCATACTCGTCTTTTCGCATTGTTTCCAAGTGAACAATGTCTTCGAAGAGCCAGTCTTGGGCTTTAGATGGTACTACTTTCCCGAGACCACTATCGGGGCTGTGTATAATGAGGCGGCGTAGTCGCCCGACTTCCGTCGTAACGTTTATTATTGAGTCTTGCATATCAGGCATTGAATTGAATGTCACTATAAGAATGTAGTAGCTACATTTAAAAGGAATAACCACTAAAACTACTTTATTGGTAGTTTGTGAGCGGTGCAGTATGTCAGAGGGCTATTTGAAACCGAATTGACTAATATAGTGCAAAATGATGAGTAGGAGACTGTTTGTCATGTAAAAGTGATTAATCAAATCTTTCAGCAAAAATAGCATTTTTACAACATTTTTGTGGAAACTGTTTCAATTCATATATCATATTGATAAAAAAAATACTATTTAAGGAACATCCCCAATCTGTTTATAGTTATCTAAGCAGATTAGGGGGATAATCCCTTATCTTTGTGCAAAATTTAACAAACGATTCTTAGAATTTAATTTAATATGCTGAAAATAAGCGATTTAAAGGCAAGCGTTGACGGAAAATTAATCCTTAACGGTATAAATTTAGAAGTGAAACCCGGTGAAGTACACGCGATAATGGGACCAAACGGTTCGGGTAAAAGTACGTTGGCGTCGGTGCTTGCTGGTCGTGATGAGTACGTTGTGGAAGGTGGCTCTGTTATTTATCAGGGCGAAGACTTATTTGAGTCAGCACCTGAAGATAGAGCCGCCAAAGGAATATTCCTTGCGTTTCAGTATCCAGTAGAAATTCCTGGCGTTACGACGATAAACTTCTTGAAAACAGCCGTTAACGAAATCCGCAAGAAAAACGGACAAGACCCAATGGATGCTGCTTCTTTTCTGAGAATGATGCGTGAGAAGTCTAAGTTAGTTAAGATTGACCCTGAGTTATTGAAGCGTTCGTTAAACGAAGGCTTTTCGGGTGGAGAGAAAAAGCGTAATGAAGTTTTTCAGATGGCTATGCTCGAACCAACGCTTGGAATCTTAGACGAAACCGATTCAGGACTTGATATTGATGCGTTACGTATCGTAGCTGATGGTGTTAATGAGTTGAGAAACGAAGACCGCTCGTTTATCGTGGTTACTCACTATCAGCGTTTATTGGATTATATAGTTCCTGACCACGTTCACGTACTTTACAAAGGAAGAATTGTAAAATCAGGTACCAAAGAATTGGCGAAAGAGTTAGAAGAGAAAGGGTATGACTGGATTAAAGCAGAAGTGGACAATCAAGTTCCGGCTTAATACTGATTTGAACCTTTCGTTTTTAACTATACTTACAAACCACGGCACAAACAGTCTGTGGAAAACCACTTATGGAAAATCAAGTTTTAATAGATAAATTTTCGGCCCAGTTTGCGGCTATTCAGAAGAACTTAAACGGTAAGGGTGAATCTCCTTTTAATAAAGTTAGGAGTGATGCCATGACTCATTTTGAGCGGCAGGGTTTTCCTACTCCTAGGCATGAGGAGTGGAAATACTCAAATCTGAAGAAAGTTCTGAAGAAAGATTATAATTTTCACGTTCAGTCTTCACTTTCTGAGGAAGAAGTCAAATCAATGCCTTTACCTAACTTATACGGAAACGTATTATATTTTGTAAACGGAGTTTATCAGGAGGAGTATTCAGACATAGTTAGCCCTACTGATAAGTTAAAGATAATGACCTTTAGAGAAGCTCAGGAAGAAATTCCTGAGTTACTAGAAGCTCACTTCTCGAAGCACGTTAACAGCGAAGCTGAAGCTTTCTCCGCATTAAATACTGCTTTGGCAAATGATGGCGTTGTGGTTTATATTGCTGATAATCAGACGTTGGAAGAGCCAATCATCATGCGGATGTTGGGCGATGTAACTAGTCAAGATGTCGGAGCCATTGTCCGGAACTTAATTATAGTAGGTAAAAATGCCGAAGTAAAAGTAGCTGAGGCTTATCGGACAATTGGGGATAAAGCGAGTTTCACGAATGCGGTAACGGAAATCCACGTTGGGCAAGATGCCCGAGTAGATTATTACAAGGTTCAGAACGAAAACGATTTATCGACGCACATTGGTACAACACAGGTTCATCAACTTGACAGAAGTTATTTTTACGCTGCTACCTTCACAATAAATGGTGGCTTTGTTAGAAATAACCTGAACATTATTTTGGACGGCGAACACATCGAAACATTTATGTACGGTTTGTACATTCCTAATGAGCGTCAGCACGTTGATAATCACTCAGTTGTGGATCACAGAAAACCAAATTCCGTTTCTAATGAGCTGTACAAAGGGATTTTAATGGATCATTCCACGGGAGTCTTCAACGGAAAAATCTTTGTTCGGGAAGACGCCCAAAAAACGAATGCTTATCAGAACTGCCGGAACGTAATTGTGTCAAAAGACGCAACGATGAACACAAAACCTCAGCTTGAAATTTGGGCAGATGATGTAAAATGTTCACACGGAGCCACAACCGGACAGTTAAACGACGAAGCTATTTTCTACATGCAGTCACGGGGTATTCCAAGAGAACAGGCGATTCGTTTGCAACTTCGTGCTTTTGCGGAAGATGTGGTTTCAAAAATAAAAATTGATTCCATTCACGAATACCTAGAAGGTATGATTATTGAAAAATTAGGAGAGTAAGTTTAATTCGATTCGGGCAGGGTTATCTGTGCGAAGTAGATGTTAGCATTACGAATCATAAGAAAAGCGGGACGTTTATGTCCCGCTTTTTTTTGTACTAATCGAAGCTCTATTCTTAATTCGGTGGGGAAATCATGATGTGAGCACGGTGAGTTCCGGGATTCATAATCCAGGGAGCTCCTGGTATAATTGGCTTTATCGGTAAACCCGTTGATTCGGCGGTTGCAAAAGGAATGTAAACCACCCACCGATAACTGGCGTCAGCTTCAGTCTTTCCGCTCAGGATGTGCAATGTCGCTGGTTTTTCGGGCATTTTTAATTCACCATTTTTAGCTTCGGTTTCTCTGGTGTCGAATATCTCCTGAAAAGATTTGCCGGCTAACTTTAGTTCTCTTCCTCGTGCCATGAAAGGTGCTAAGTCTTCATGATAACAAGCCGCGTCAAAGCCCGGTTTTTGCGGATCGTCACTCAGGCAAATCATTTTGTTTGTGCCTTGCCTTATGATAACTAGCTCGCTTGACTTAGCGTAACCCATAACGGTGGCACCTGCTTTGTCTTCTTCGGGAGCGGCTTTTACCGCTTGCTCTACCTGCATATCGATGCTTTGACCCAATACTGTAACCGAACTAAATACCAGACTAAAAATTAGTAGTTTTTTCATATCATGAATAGGGAATAGTTTGTAAAACGTGTTCTATGGCGCTTGTCCGTGCCGCAGTTTTACGGTCCGCCTTAATAATTGTCCACGGAGCATTTTTTGTATCTGTTTTTGAAAGCATCCGAAGTTTGTACTTGGTATATTCGTCCCATAACTCCTGTGCTTGTTCGTCAACTTCCGTCATCTTCCACCGCTTTAATGGACTTTTCTTAATTTCCTGAAAACGGCGTGCTTGTTCTTCTTTAGAAATTGAGAAATACAATTTAATCAAATAAGTGCCAGATTCGGTAAGCATACGTTCAAAAGCATTTATATGCTTCATATATATACGATATTCTTCGGGTGTGCAGAAACCATTTACAGGCTCTACAATGGCTCGGTTGTACCAGCTTCGATCAAAAAATACGATTTCTCCCGGTTTGGGAAACCGATTTACGTAACGCTGGAAATACCACTGATGCTGTTCTACTTCGGTAGGTTTTGGTAACGCTACTATCTGGTAAAAACGTTGGTTTATACGGGAAGAAAATCTCCTGATGGCTCCGCCTTTTCCGGCAGAATCCCGTCCTTCAAACAGAATAATTATTCTCTTGTTTTCACGGATTGTCCAATCCTGTAATTTGATTAGCTCTACCTGAAGTTCACGCAGACGTAATTCAGCCTTGGTTTGTCGCAACGCACGGTACAGGGAAACTTGGTCGGTTGAGTAAAGGAATCTCTGCCCTAAATCCGAATTTAATAATTCTAGGTCATTGTCGCTCAATATCATATTCTGTGCTTTTAAATATCAATTTGTTCAATGTGACGATAAAACCTAGTCACAATATTTGGATCTGGTAACAAGTTAACCTTTGAATTTTCCTTATCGGGGTAATTAAACCGTGATAGCACGTGCCTTATGCTTTCAAGTCGGGCATTTTTTTTACTGTTGGCACGAATAATTATCCACGGACTAAAATTGGTGTGCGTTTTTGCAAACATCTGCTCTTTATAGAACGTATAGTCGTTCCAAAGCTCTTGCCCTTTCATATCAACGGGACTGTATTTCCAAACTTTCAATGGATTACTCAGACGACTTTCAAATCTTTCTTTTTGTACTTCTTTGGATATGGAGAACCAAAACTTTATGACTACAATGCCATCAGCATATAGCATATGTTCAAACTCTGGTACCTGAAGTATAAAATGGTCGTACTGGTGCTGCGTACAAAAACCGTTAACAGGTTCCACAACGGCACGATTGTACCAACTCCGATCGAAGAAAACAATTTCACCTGGTTCGGGAAGTTCCTTAATATATCTTCTGAAGTACCATTGCCCGCGTTCGGTGTCCGTGGGTTTATTTAATGCCACTACCCGCATACTACGAGGGTTGAGGTGTTCAATAAAACGCTTGATAGACCCACCTTTTCCGGCAGCATCTCTTCCTTCAAAAATGATGGCAACCCGCATTTTATTAGCGGCAACCCAACGTTGAAGCGTCACCAGTTCTGTTTGTAGCATCCGTAGTTCTTTCTCGTACTTTACCCGACGGAGGTACTTCTTGTATTTGTTTTTTTTACCCTTGGCAATCTCGATTAAGTCCTGTCGGTTTTTAATCTGCTCAAAATCTTCTCTGGTGAATTGGTTCATCTAAATATTGAGGCGTTTTTGAAAAATAGAATTTCCAAGTTAGTAAAAGTAAAATCTGGTCAAAAAAAAAAGGGAAATTATATTTTGGCTAGTAGAAGAAAATGAACGGTGCGTACATCCCAGAAACCAATCGACAGAAGGAAATTCGCAGGATTATTCAAGCTATAATCACCCTTTCGGGCGAAATTATACGTTTGACTTTATGAACGACCTAAAAGCTCTACAAATAGTGGGATGTTTTCTTGTGGGTTGGGCAGGCTTTAGCAAACTACTGCACTTTATGAGATTTTTAGTAGTGTGCAGGTTGTACGTGCGTAGGTACTGGAGAAAATAATTGCCTGTTGATACTTACGATATTGAGAAGCCCCGCTTTTACCTCCATTGAAGTACCTATTTTTAAAACTTGATACCCCCCCCCAAATGGGTGCCTTATGAATAGGTTAATGCCTATCAACTGTTGAAAAATTTCGGATCTTTCGTCTTCGTAAGACCGTATATATTCATCTCGTAAAATCACCAAATAATTAACTATCGAAAGGTGTCTAATCATATAGCGGACACTCTTCGTACTACAAATCTTAAAAGTAGTTCACAGGGGTGTTTTCTGGTTAGAAGTATAACAACTGGCATAGACTTTGATGAAGGCGGTGGGCTACCCTTAAGCCCTACTTTACTTTTTTTTCCGAATGAGTGAATGCATCTCTAAAACCATTAATAGCTTATTGAGTACCAGAAGAGCGTTTTAGCCCCCTTTGTTTTGCTTTGAAATCTTACTATTTTTTCTTGGACTAAAATTGGCTTCTCGAAAAGGCAGATGCAGTACGTAACCTCATGGGCTTACTGCACACGGTTTTATTCAAGCGGTTATTGCGGTACCTGAATTAACCAAAAAGACAGGTATAAG
>Ga0222709_1000174_pt1 | contig 21336 bp, 21 predicted proteins | sample AntAcemetage1692_FD_179822 | JGI IMG/M metagenome (GOLD analysis project Ga0222709, IMG submission 179822) | Saline water microbial communities from Ace Lake, Antarctica - #1692 | ecosystem: Environmental > Aquatic > Non-marine Saline and Alkaline > Saline | place: Antarctica: Ace Lake...
GGCTCAATTTCAGGCGAAGGTTGTTCCGGGATGTAGAAAAAACAATATTATCGGCAGAAGCGATGTTACAAATAGCCTTTATCTCCTTTATTGTCAATAAACTATAAATCCAAAACATACTCTAAGGTCAGGTGGAGTCCAGCGTCAGTTTCAGGGTGCTTCTCGAGGTATTTAAAGAAGCCAGGAATCCACGAACAAGGCATCATCATGGATAGCGAATTTGCCACGCCTTCTTCCATCGCCTTGATTGCCCCGAGGTTAGAATCGTAACTCATGCCAACATCATCCACGTGGAGAATCAGGACTTTCGCCCCTTTCGGGTATCCGAGTTGCTCAGCGTAAGTTTGCTGAGAAAAAACGGAGAAAGTTGATAAAATTAAAAGTAGGGAAATCGAAATTCGAATCATGTTATTTTTGGGTTGAATAACTCAAAAATAAATAAAACTTTCCAAAAAAATCAAGGCAACAGATTATTTACATTTTCTTATAACTTCTTGAGCTAGAGCTACGGCTAATTTTTTGTTAGTTTCTTTGTTATCTCCAATATTAGCGGCAATCTGAAAGGTTTTATCACCCACCCAAGTCGCCAAGTAGCACTCGCTGATCACCCACACGGCAACTTCTCCAACGCCCGACACTTTGTAGTTCATGGTCATTATTGAAAGCCTTTCGGCCTATTGGCCTATTCGGTAGTCGCAGTGCTGAGTTTCGCTAACAGCAGAATAAATGAACTGCACCAAGTATATAGCGAACGGTCAGCCCGAGTGGGTAAATCGTACTTTTGAGCAAATACTTAGCAATTCACGAAAAGCGTTGCGGCATACTACCACTTGTAATACCTTTGCTTTTGGGTTTATTGAATAAAGGAAGTTCGGAAACCTGAACGCTAGACAATGAACTTAGAACAAACAACACAACAACTTAAAAATTCAAAAATGGCACAGTGGTTTCAGGCAAATATCAGATATACTCAACAAGACGATCAGGGCAAACAAAAAACCGTAAATGAAGTGTACCTCTTTGATTCGGTTTCGTACACAGACGCCGAGGCAAAAACGTACGGATTTGTGGCTCAAAACTGGCCAGATTTTCAGCTAGTTAGCATCAAGCGTTTAAAAATGCAGGAAGTATTCTTTGTAGAAAACGGAGCAGAGCTTTGGTTTAAAGCAAAAGTGCAGTACATCACATTCGATGAAAAGTCTCAGAGTGAGAAAAAGACGGCGTATAGTATGCTTATCAACGCTGAGAACGTAAAAGACGCGTACGATTTAATGCGGGAACGCCTCGGCCCAATTAATGACTACATCATCAGCGACATTAATTCAACTAATATTCTGGAGGTAGTTCCCTACGAAAATATTGAAGATAAAGTAGCAGCGGGAAGGCTAACACCACTCTCGGAAATTGACGTTCCGGTGACAGAATAATTCAGGTTTTAGTCTCGGCAGCTGTCAGGTTTTAGTTGAACCAAGGCGTGAATAACGCCTTGGTTCAACTAAAACTAAATAACTTATTACTTACTATCAGAAATCAATATCCAAAATCGTTCAGCACATCAATGACCCGTTTTACGCCCACAAAGCGTTCGGTGAAATAACTGTCGCTGAGGTAATCATAGGTAACACCGCGGCTCGTAGAAGCGTGAATGAACCGGATGCCATTGTCATTGTTTGAAACAACAATTCCGACATGTCCGACGGGAGCATCTTCTCGGCGACTTATAGAGAAAAATATCAAATCACCGATGTACGCTTGCTGGGTATCCACGTCGTAACCAATTTCTGAGAGCTGCCTGCTGTTCTGCGTAAGGGGCATATCAAACCGGGCAAATACGTAGCGTACGAACCCCGAACAATCAAATCCGTTGGGTTCAGTACCTCCCCAGACGTACGGAACGCCTCTAAATTTATTGGCGTACTTGGTAAGTTGTTTTACAAGGCGAATGTAAGGGTCTCTAGAGGTTTCTGAAATCGGGTCGTTGACTTTTGTTGCGGCATTTACAGTAAAACTTAGAGAAAGAAAGGCGATAAAGCAGCAGATGAATACTTTTTGCATGAGTTAATCACGTTAGTTTTTAGGTCGTAAAATTACGAAGTATTGAATAAAGTGACCAACTATCACGTTAACTGTCAATAAATCGCAACGAAACTTTTCTTAATTGGCACTATTTTCGTGCCAATTTCGATTGGACAATAAATTGATTTCGACCAAATCAAAATTTACCTTTACCACCTCACTTCAAAAAAATTGAGTGAATAAAGCCAAAAAAATACTATTTCCTATTACAATGTCAATGATAATTTCAGCCGCTTTGTTCGGCCTATTTTCGTGGTTAATAACACCTCCCATAAATGTCCCTTCTCAACCTGTCCCAGACCGCTTTCGTCAACTCTTAATTGACATCAGAACGCAACAGATTTCTCCCTCCGAAGCCCGAAAGCAATTTCAATCGGTTATGAGAGAATTACACTACGAATACCCCGCTGATAACGTAGATTCGGCTTCTGTGCAACTGGTATTTCCACTCAAAGGTAAAAACTACCGCGACGTAGGAGGAAATGGACGTGGATTTTTCGGGCGACATTTTGATTTGTTCGACCACTCAATTGCCAGAAGCCATCCGGCTCACGATATCTTTATCTACGACCCCAACCACGATTGCATCGACGATCGGACGGGAGAATACGCCGACGTAGTTGCCGTTTCGCGGGGTATGGTCATCGCCACCGAAACAGCGTGGTCGGAAGACATGATGGACTTTAAAGGCGGAAATTACGTCTGGATGTACGACTTTCAAACCGGCGGACTTTGGTATTACGCTCACTTACGGGCAACTTACGTGCATCCCGGGCAATTAATTGAAGCAGGGGACAAACTAGGAGAAGTGGGGCGTTCGGGGTTCAACGCCACCGCAAACCGCTCCGATACACACCTTCATCTGATGCACCTCGCCATCAAGTCTAATGACCTCCCCCGCCCCGTTGATCATTACCAGTGGCTGAAAAATGCCCGAACCGTTTACAAAACACAAATACCCTATTACGAGCCGCCCCGTAAAAAAATAAAAACGTATTTTATTGAAAGTAAGTCTTTTGCTCCCACTAAGGCAATATTCAAGTTTCCTGCTATTTCGATAGCGTCAGTTCTTAAAATTAACCGAAGTAGAAGGGCCTTGAGGAAGTTAAGGTAACAGACTAGTTTAAGAAGCTTTAAAGATTCACTAAAATAGTTTAGCAGATTAAGTTCTTACCCAGAAAATAGTGGTATGATGTTGAATGACGTGGTTAAAATTGATTATAAATTAACCTGGAACTGTATTCTTTTATTCCTGATGATTTTTTCTAATTCATCAATAGTTAACATTGAATAGGAAAGTGACTTATCATTTAAGCAGACGAAACAAAATCTAAACCTACTACCTAATAGTTTGCCAAAGTTAAATTCGTTCTCGGTTGCACCGAAAAAAAAGCCCTTTGGATTTTCAGGAAGGTATTTTTTAGTTGTTTTTAATTCGATAAATAAGATTTCGTCGAGATGAGTTTCTATGTAACCTTTTTCAAATTCAATCCCTTTCATTTTTGGAATGTACACCATATCAAAGGATTGTAAAAATCTATGGGGGATATTTACTCTATCCAAAAGTTCTTTTTTGGTATCCTTATCAAGTTTAAAAAAACCAGTTTGTTCTTCAATTAGATAATTTATTCCTTGTTTTTCGGTAACATTATTTGATAATGTCAATTTAAAAGAGTGCTGCCTTGACATTAATCTTCCGTTTTTACTTGATACTTTTTTAGTAGTTCTTCTGAATTATCAAATTTCAGCAACGCGTCAATAGTTAAGTTGAACACTTTGGCAAAAATGGCCATGTTAACAAGTGAAATATTTCTCTCACCTCTTTCTATCATACCGATATAGGTTCTATGGAACCCTGTTTTGTATGAAAGTTGCTCCTGACTCAAATTTTCCTGAGTTCTCAATTGGCGAATTCTGTTGCCGAATTCCTGAAGAAGAAAGCTGTTAATCATTACTCAAAACTATACTGATTGTATGCTTTGATCAACCGACAATACGTATCATTTACTATCTTTATCGAAAAGACTATGGAGAAGTATGCAAGGGTTAGTGATTTCAACGGAAAAGGAATGAATGAGGGGTACTGCTTTCAGGAAGGAAATTATTACTGTAAAACTGAAAAACAGGCAAAAGCTTATATCGAAAGCCTTGGACTCAATTGGGAAGAAGAGCTATTGACAGTAAATACAAAAGATGAATGGTTTTACTGGACTGATTGGTACGATACCGAAACAGATGAGTATTATGATATTGATGGAAACATTATTTCTGGCTCATAAATCAAAGCTTGGCCTATACATTAGTTAAAGCCAAAAAGCTACTTTGCAAGTCTCACAAATGCAATTCTTGGACTACAACTTGGTCAAAAAATAGAGGAATTCGAAAAGGCTAATATTCGAGTAAAAACTGTTAGACCACACGCCCGAAACACGGCAGACACTTACAAATTACCAATTACAGATAAAGTGACAGGACTAACGGAATACACAAAACATTGCTTTTGGTTAAATGCCAGTTACGTGAAAAACGAAATATATCTGAAATAAACCGAAACACCACCGACAGAGAAATTGACCAACTGGTTTATTAACTCTACGATTTGACGGAAGCAGAAATACAGTTTTTGGAGACGAGATGAAAGAAGAAAAGGTGGCATTGTTGATGTTCGCCTGAGTTTATCAAAGGCAGCGTAAAACAGGTTTGCCGCAGTAACGGAATGGGCTTCGACTTCGCTCGGCGGCTCAATCTAACCAAGCTGACAATTTTTCAAACTACTTTAACTCTACCGCTACTTCGTTCTTCCTGTTAATGAGTTCGTACGGCGGGTTATAGCCAAAAAAGAAGAAATTATCTGTGTGGGTAATTCCTTCGGTATCTAACGCCGCAGTAAGTTCTTTTCTGTATTCGGCTATCTTCTCAGAATTTGCCCAACCACCGAAAGAAATTACCGCCATTTTGCGGGCGGGTTCTTCTCGGAATTGCACGGATGATAAATTCGGTTTTGGAAGTTTATCTTTGTCGTATTGCTTTGGCACCATAAACATGACAGTCATAGAATCTTCTAATGACATGGTCACGGGCGAAGTCATCGCAATTTTTTCATTTTTGTCGTTTCCCCCAAAAATATATCCCGCCAACGCCGAAAAACCCTGCCCCGAAGCTTGCTCGTAACTGCCGGTTTGCAGCTTTACTGAAGTGAACAAACTGGACTCATAACTACGGACTTCGAATTTATCATACGCTTTCACAACATCGTACGGATAGCTTTCAATGTCTTTCTGAGCACTCATAAAATAAATTTGGGAGATGACGAATATCGCTAATAGAACACCCGATATGATTAAGACTGCTTTCATCGCTTTTCATTTTTAAAACCACTTTGCTCAGTAGTTGTTCAACTGTTAACAAAAAAGATATTCCGCTGTTTCCCAAAATGAGAGACCAGATTTAACTAGAGCCAACTGTGTACTGTCGATACCCTCAACCCACGGCTTAAAAGCCGTAGCAATTGGATTTTGGCGACTATTTTTCAATTACCAAAAGGAGCTTTTCCACGTACTAACCTTTAATCAACTTAAAAATTAGTCATAACAAGTTACCTCCGCACCAGCGACATACCAACGTACAGCAAAATAATAAGCGGCACGGCAAAGTACTGGAAAATAATGAGCAGCACCACCGACATAATTAGGAAACTGTACACGTAGCGGTTTGCCGACCAAGCGTAAGATTTGAATTTGAGGGCGAAGAGCGGTAGCTCAGAAATGAGGAAGTAACTCATCACCACAATATATATCAAGATTACCCACGGCGTAATAAGTGCAGCATAAGTAGGTTGATACATCTGGATGAGCGGCAATGCCGCCACTACCATAGCGTTTGCGGGCGTCGGGACGCCGATAAATGAATCAGATTGACGAGTATCTACGTTGAATTTAGCCAACCGCAACGCCGAAAAAAGTGCCATTACAAAGGCTATATAAGAAATCCAGCCATTTGTTAGCTCGTTGCTTGTCAATTCATTGAATAACATAAAAGAAGGTAAAACTCCAAACGAAACCACATCTGCTAGTGAGTCAAGTTCTTTACCAATCGGCGAAGCAGAATTCAGTAAACGGGCGGCAAAACCGTCTCCAAAATCGAGTAACAAGGCAATTCCGATAAATATAGAAGCCAAAATCATATTCCCTTCAAAGACGGAGAGAATCCCCAAGCAACCGCAGAACAGGTTACCAAGTGTCATAAAATTAGGGATGGTAAATAGCTTCATACTTTATCAATTATAAGTAAACAATTACCAATTTTAAGCTTCTTTTTCGAGCCATCATCGTACTCAATAATCACCGATAATTTCTACGCAACTACTGATGATTAATTGTTGTTAATTGAGGTCAAATGCTCAAAATATGCACCATTCTCAATAAATCGTCGTGAATGGGCTTCTGCTTTTTGATGGTATCAATAAACGGAGTGTAAACAAGTTCGTTATTGACAATTCCCGCCATTTCATTTTTATGACCGTTCAGTAGTCCTTCTACCGCCCCAAGTCCTAATCGACTGGCAAGAATCCGGTCGTACGCCGTCGGAGATCCTCCCCGCTGAATGTGTCCGAGCGTTGTTACCCGAATATCGAGCTTGTCGCCCACCTGTTCTTTGATAGAATTTGCAATATCGGTGGCGTTTCCTGCTTCGTCGCCTTCGGCAACAACTACAATTGAAGAAGATTTTGAGCGTGACCAACCTTCTTTAAGCGTTGAGACCACTTTTTTGAGCGGTGTGTGCGTTTCAGGAACCATCACGATTTCTGCTCCACCACCAATACCAGACTGGATAGCAATATAACCAGAGTCGCGTCCCATTACTTCAATAAAAAAGATGCGGTCATGCGAGTCGGCAGTATCACGTATTTTATCAATGGCTTCGAGTGAAGTATTCACCGCCGTGTCAAACCCGATGGTGTAATCTGTCCCGTAGAGGTCATTATCGATTGTTCCCGGACAACCCACCGTCGGAACTTGGTATTCGTTGTAGAAAACTTCAGCTCCGGTAAATGTACCGTTTCCACCAATAGCAATAAGGCCTTCAATACCCGCTGACATTAAATTTTCATAAGCTTTTTTACGGCCTTCGGGAATCATAAACTCTTTGCTTCTGGCAGATTTAAGCACAGTACCTCCACGTTGTACAATATTACTAACCGAGCGGGAAGTCATTTCAAACAAGTCACCCGAAATCATTCCGTTGTACCCCCGCCTGATTCCGTAGACTTCTACTCCGTGATAAATAGCACCCCGAACCACCGCTCTGATGCAGGCGTTCATGCCCGGGGCATCACCACCGGAAGTAAAAACAGCAATTTTTTTCATAAAAAAATATTAAACCCTAATGTTTTTGGCTTTTATAAGAATCGAGCAAAAGTAAACAGAATCATCTACTAAAGCCAAAAGGAGGCTTATTTTTAAAAAAACTGTGTATTAATTTAATCATTGGCTATCCGAGTAGAATGTAAAATTTTCATTGGCTGTCGTATTTATTTCCGTGAGAACCTACTATTGGCATTTTTTTTGTGTGGCAGTATAGGTAGCAATAAGTTCTCACTATCAATCTTTACGAGCCTTCTGAATGATTTTAAAAAAGAGAGGAATTACCACCATGATTGGTACCGCATTGTTGTGCTTCATCAGTCTTGCTGAACTGAACGCACAACGGAGTATAGGCAAGGGGGTAGGCATCGGAACAGTAGAACCAGATGAGTCAGCTATACTAGAGATATCCTCCACAACTAGAGGTCTTTTACTTCCACGCATGACGCTAAACCAGCGGGCTTCTATTATCCAACCTGCCGCAGGATTAGTGGTTTATCAAACTGATTTACTAGATGGTCTTTATATATATAACGGGAAAAACTGGAACTTGCTAGCTTTGGGTACCGCCGTAAACCTTACTGCAAACGCAACTACTTGGAGCACCTCCGGTAACGAAGTTTTGGGAACAGAAAATTTTTTAGGAACACTTGACGATGCTCCGTTAATATTTAAAGTAAACAATGAGTTTTCGGGTCTTTTAGATAGCAAGCAGAGTAATACCTTCTTAGGATATAAAACAGGCTGGGCAACCAAGTCTTTTAACTCTGTCGTTATTGGAGCCTTCGCTCTCCAACGAGCCAGCACCGGAAACGACAACGTTGTGGTAGGCTTTCAATCACTATTTAGTCTCGAGAATGGGCAGTACAACGTTGCGGTGGGTAGTTTATCATTGTCTTCAAGTATAATCGGTGATAAAAATACGGTGATAGGAGCCATGGCGGGTTATCGTGCAAAAGGAAGTTCTAACGTATTTGTGGGTTTTCAAGCGGGTTATTTTGAGCAAGGAAATGATAAACTATACATTAATAATAATGCCTCCCAGACACCGCTTATTTACGGTGATTTCAAGGAACAAATGGTTGGTATAAACACCTCAGAACCAGCGAATAAATTAAGTATTAAAGGAAATAAGGACGGAGAAAGCGGGTTACAACTTCAATCACTCACGAGTGCTTCACGAGCGACAGCTTCAAACGGTAAAGCTCTTTCAGTTGACAATTTAGGAAACGTAATTCTCGTTTTGAGTGCCGAATCGGGAACTAATACGAGTACAGGTACTAGCAATATTTTTTGGCAGGAACGCGGAAACGGAATTCAAAACCAGAACGAAGGAGATGTTTTAATAAGAAAGAATATAAACGTTACCGAAACGGTAAAAGGTAACCGACTCGAAGTAACAAACGGCGGCATCGTTTTCAAAAACATGAACGCCAGCACCACCCCACTCAATCCAAACGGTAAATCACTTAGTTTGGATAATTCCGGAAATGTAATTTTAGTTAGGAATGAACCTGTAAAAGTCGAAACTAATTGGCAAGCCGCGGGTAATGACCTAACAAATGGAAATAGCGGCACAGTATTTATAAGAAAAAATTTAGAAGTTAGCAGTGGTGTATCAGCAACTAATCTAACCATCAAAACGGGGAAAATTAAGTTTGATAATTTATCTTCAAACAGCCCCTCCGGTGCTTCAAACGGCAAAGTATTAACCCTTGACTCTGATGGTAGTGTTATTTTGACCAATGAACCTGTAAAAGTCGAAACTAATTGGCAAACCGTGGGTAATGACCTAACAAATGGAAATAGCGGCACAGTATTCATAAGAAAAAATTTAGAAGTTAGCAGTGGTGTATCAGCAACTAATCTAACCATCAAAACGGGGAAAATCAAGTTTGATAATTTATCTTCAAGTAGCCTCCCCAGTGCTTCAAACGGCAAAGTATTAACCCTTGACTCTGATGGTAATGTTATTTTGACCAATGACGGCATTGGCAATACAGATCCAGGACAATGGAAGAAAACTGAAAATCGTGTTGAACTAAAGCAAAACAGCCAAGTGGTTATCGGCGATGGAATAACCCAGTTCCCCGATACTTATAATCTCTTTGTGAGTAAAGGTATCTTAGCCGAGCACGTAAGAGTGGCGGTACCTAATTCGGCGAGTTGGGCGGATTACGTTTTCAAACCTGATTATCGTTTAATGCCGCTTCACGAAATCGAAAAATTCATTACTACTTACGGCCATTTACCGAAAATGTATTCAGCTAAAGAAGTAGTAAAACGAGGCATGGACGTTTTAGAAATGAGCGTCAAGCTACTTGAAAAAGTAGAAGAGTTAACCTTGTACGCGATTGACGCAGACAAACGAATTAAACTTTTAGAACAAAAATTAGACAGGTTGGAGAAATGAGACCTTTGTCTTTGAGCCTTTTTTATACGAAAAGCATCCGTTATTACTAACGGATGCTTTTTTGCAAAACATAAAACGAACAAGATGAGATTATCTTTTTTACCTCTACCTTTAACTTTTAACTCCTCCTATGGCAAAAAAGAATAGATTCAAAAGTCCACAGCAACAGTTGTTCACCAAACCAGGAAGCCTACTCTATATTGGTAAGGAAGTGGTAGAAAGGACCGTAATTAATCGGTTTCAGTACGATGCCGAAGGCGTGGTGGAGAAAGTGGTCAAGAAAGTAGAGAACTGTTTTATCCAGCCAACACCCGAGAAAGTGATCTGGCTCGACATTGACGGCGTGCACGAAGAGCGGATTGTAGAAATGATTGGACAACAATTCAAACTGCACCCGTTGCTTTTAGAAGATGTGCTGAACACCACCCAGAAATCTAAAATAGAGCAGTACGAAGAAGAAAACATGCTGTTTGTAGTAGCAAAAATGCTTCATTTCAACCCAGAAACCCTCGATATTGACACCGAACAAGTTAGCCTAATATTAGGCGAAAACTTTCTTATTTCTTTTCAGGAACAAGACAAAACCGATAATTTTACAACTATCCACGAGCGGTTACGCAACCCAATGAGCCGCATTCGGCAACGTAAAGCCGATTACCTGCTTTACGCACTACTTGACGTTATCGTGGACAATTATTACATTGTTTTGGAAAAAATCACGCGGCACCTCGAAGAACTGGAAGAGAGTGTATTGAATAATCCAACACCAAAACACCAAAACCAACTTTATGCCCTCAAACGCGAAATGACTTTCATGCGTAAAGCCGTTTTGCCCCTTCGGGATGTAATCGGGGCGTTGATTCGGGAAGACTCTGTCTTGGTTGGAAACCAGGTAAACGTTTACCTCCGTGATGTGCAGGACCACGTTTACCAAACAATTGAAACCCTCGATACGTACCGCGACATCGCCGATAATATAATGAGTACCTACCTTTCATCACTCAGTAATAAAATGAACGAAGTGATGAAGACACTCACCATTTACACCGCTATCTTTATGCCGCTGAGCTTCATTGCGGGTCTGTACGGAATGAACTTCCAAAATATGCCCGAATTGCAAGAGCCCCACGGCTACTACTATACATTAGGGGCCATGGGAGTAATTATTATCGGGCTTTGGATTTACTTTAAATGGAAGAAATATTGGTAGAGCTTGAAAAGCGGTTTGAACGGGCTTTTAACTCTTCACACCGCTATTAAAGTATGACCTAAAGTCATCCCTAACAGCCGTTTCGAACGCTGTCTATGGCTCCTCTTTATAACATAAAGAACTGCTGATAACTCACCTAATCAATTGAAGTTCTAGGTGCTTTTGCAAGAGGTTAGACAGCTCTTTTTCGTCCGTCAAATATGCCGCTGTAGAAGCCCAATCTGCGGTAGTAGCATTTGGTGCAATAATGGTTATTTCGTGTGGTTTATGGAAACCTAAACCCGTGCGAGGGTCAAGGATATGAGCGTACCTTTTTCCACCCATTTCGATGTACTGAAAACGGTCTCCCGAAGTAGAAATACCGCAATTTGATAAACTGCACTCCTTCTCTGAAATATTAATTTTCCACGAATCAACCTCTGGCGGCGAATCGCCCAAAAGAATGCTTCCGCCCGCTTCAATCAAAACCGATTTTACGTTTTCATTGCTCAGGATTTCCATAAGTTCGTCCAATGCAAACCCTTTCCCGATTCCCCCAAGATCTAACCGCATATCCGGTTTCAAAAAGCGAATACACTGAGAAGCCGTGCTTAATTCAACAAATGGATAACCAATATTTTGCCGAACTAAATCTACTTGATTTTTAGTTGGTAAAACACCTTTTCGTCTTGCCCTCCGCCAAAGTTTGGTCAATGGCGAAATGGTTATGTCAAAAAGACCGTTTGAAAACTCAGCAGCTCGTTGCGATTCAGCGATTACGTTGAATAAATCTTCGCTGACAGCATACCACTCGTTGACTTTCGCTTGTGTACAGAGTTGCATTATTTCACTATCTGAACGATAATCGGACATGACAAGGTTTAACTCGTCAAGTCTTTTCCAACAAGAATCTGCAAGTTGTTGGGCTTTTGTAGAATCTGCTTCGTAGAACACCAATCGAAACTGCGTTCCCATTTGTAAATGGGTGAATTCGTGGCGGGTTTGGGCAGCGGAGAAATGGGAGAAAGAAAAGAAGAGAAATATAGTTACAAAAAGAGAGTAGAACCTACGAGTAATCACACTATTTTACCTTTTAAGATTTTAGATATATTTGTTGCTAGAATGTAATTTAATGAAAAATACCTTTCTGACATAAGATTTAGTAAAGAGGCTGTTGCAACAATTAAGCTTGGGTAGTTTAACTGACTGAACGAAGTTTATAATCAGGATTTAGACATTTAAGTAAATCACTTTTTGACTTATCTCTTGCAACAGCCAAGACTATGTTTGTTAGGTTTTAAACCTTTTAAAGGAATAAGGTTTGGTCTGGTTTTCTACTTTTTGCGTAAGATTATTTTGAACACGAAATGGGTATTTGACGGCAAATTTGCAAAATCAATCCTCTGGGTAAGGAACGTATACAAAACTCGCAAATTCGCCGTCCATAACGAACAGGCAAGCAAATTCCTCGTTATCGCGGTAATTTTCTTTGAACAGCTCTTCCGACTCTTCTCCAATCAAACTCCGTTGCACGAATTCTTCTAAAAACGAGGCTTTATATTCATAAACCGTACCCATATCCTGCGGCATGAATAAAGTCGTTCCGATTTCCACCCGCAAACGTGTCATTATAAAAATGGGGTGTTGAGAAAAGCCGCGTTTTTTAATCATGTAAGATGCTTCTTTTAGGTTGTCAGCTACTTTTATGAAGTCTTCCGACACTTGCCCCAGAAGTTTTTGGTTTGCTTCGGGCGAATTAGCGTCGTCCATCAACGAGTTTTCGTTACTGTTATAAATCATAATTATTAGTCTTTTAGTAGGTATGTAAACAAGTCGGTTGATGAACAAGTTTGTCAAATTGAAAATTATCAGCTTTCGACTAAGAGAAATTAGTTCACCCTTATTTTTGTTAAAATCTTGAAAACACAAAATTAAGAAATGAAATTATACTTTAGGAAAATCGGCGAAGGAAAACCATTAGTAATGTTGCACGGCGTTTTTGGCTCGTCAGATAATCTATTTACCGTCAGTAAAACCATCGCCGAGCAAGGCTTTTGCGTTTACACACTTGATGCCCGCAACCACGGACAATCTCCCCGTAGTGAAGAGTTTGATTACGAAGCCATGGCAGCCGATTTAAACGAGTTTCTGACGGATAACAATATCGAAAATCCAGTTATTTTAGGACATTCGATGGGCGGGAAAACGGTGATGCAATACGCCATGCGTTACGATAATTACGAAAAGCTCATCATCGTGGATATTGCTCCAAAACATTATCCCACGCACCACAACCACATTATTGAGGGCTTGAATGCCATCGACTTAACACAAATCAAAAGCCGTAACGACGCCACCGCTATTTTCAAAGACTACGTTTCGGACTTCGGAGAACAACAATTCCTCTTAAAAAACCTCTACCGAACTGACAGCGGCGGCTTCGATTGGCGAGTCAACGTTCCGGTTATATCTAAAGAAATCCATCAGATCGGTAAGGAACTTATTAATGTTCAGACCGTTGACAAACCCGTCTTATTCATGCGGGGTGGTGATTCTCCGTATATTCAAGACGAAGATATTTCGGCAATAAAAAGCGTTTTCACGAACGCAGAAATCCAAACAATTGCGGGAGCAAATCATTGGGTTCACGCTACAAAGCCACGTGAGTTTATGGAAAGTGTGGTTGAGTTTACTAAAAAGTAATAATATGACCTTTTCGTCTACGAAAAGGTCAATATTTCACACTTTTTTTGCTGGTTTCAATCCTTTTCACGACCTTAGAATTACTTATTCAACCTACAATAAATAATCTACTTTCATGGAAAGCACCAATTTCAATTGGTTACGAATGCCTGTGCGGTATCTTGCGTTCGCCGCTGTACTGTTTTTTACAGGATTTGTTTCAAAATCGCCCGCTAAACTTTTACTTTTAGAAGGTACTCACATTTCACTAATCGGCAATAATTTATGCTCTCGCATGATGAATTACGGTCTTTTTGAAACGGAATTACACCTGCGTCATCCCGAAAAAAATCTTATCATTCGTAATATGTGCGATGGTGGCGACACGCCGGGTTTCCGTCCACATTCAGGTAGAAATACGCCATGGGCGTTTCCAGGAGCGGAAAATTTCCAAACTGAACTCGGTATTAAATCCAATCCTAAAGGACATTTCGAGTATCCTGACGAGTGGCTCACCCGTCTAAAAACTGACGTAATTATTGCGTGTTTTGGTTTTAACGAATCTTACAACGGAGAAGACGGCGTAGAAAACTACAAGTCAGAACTTTCGGCGTTCATTCAGCATACGCTTTCGCAGAACTACAACGACAAATCTACTCCACAGTTAGCGTTAGTTTCACCGATTGCCTTTCAGGATTTATCCGCCAAATACGATTTACCAAACGGCAAAACTGAAAACCAAAACCTCCAACTTTACGCTGATGCCATGCGGGAAGTAGCAGCAAGACACAACGTACTTTTTGTGGATGCTTTTTCGCCAAGTAGTAAATGGTTCAGTAATAATCAACCATTGACCATCGATGGGTTACAACTCAATGGAGCGGGTTACGAACTCTTTTCTTCGCTTCTAGTCGATGAAGTTTTTGGAAAAAGTAAAACAACCGCTAAGGCTTCCAAAGAAAAGGTGAAAGCAGCTGTTTTGGAGAAAAACTGGTTTTGGCATAACGACTATAAAGTGCCTAACGGAGTGCACGTCTTCGGCAGACGCTATAACCCGTTCGGTTCAAATAATTATCCGTTAGAGATTATCAAAAATCGTCAGATGACCGTCAATCGAGATTTGTCTATTTGGGCAACCGCACAAGGCAAAAAGTACGATTTAGTTGCCGCCGATGCCAAAACAGTTGAGCTGAAAAAAATCGAAACTAACTTCGAACTCGGTGAAGGCATCCCGTACCGTTACGGGGAAGATGTTATGAGTAAATTCACGATGGCTCCAGGTTTCAAGGTCGAGTTGTTTGCTTCCGAAGAGGACTTCCCTGAACTAGCGAACCCGTCGCAGATTGCTTTTGATAACAAAGGACGGCTTTGGGTTGCCGTAATGCCAACTTACCCTCACTACAAGCCGGGAGATGCTAAACCCAACGACAAACTCATTATTCTGGAAGATACCAACGGTGATAATAAAGCTGATAAATTGACCGTATTTGTCGATGAATTACACATTCCCGCAGGTTTCGAATTCGCTCCCGAAGGCGTTTACATCTCGCAAGGTACAAACCTCAAACTTTACACTGATACCGACGGCGACGATAAAGCCGACAAAATGGAAGTTATTTTGAGCGGATTCGACGACCACGATACCCACCACGTAATAAGTGCATTTTGTGCCGACCCTTCAGGAGCAATTTACATGGGCGAAGGCGTATTCCTGCACACAAACGTGGAAACGCCTTACGGTCCTGTCCGGGCAACAAACGGTGGTTTTATGCGGTATAATCCGCAACGTAAACACTTAGAACGCACCGCACAAGTACCGATTCCTAATCCGTGGGGAATTGCTTTTGACGAATGGGGGCAAAATTTCTTTGCCGCCACATCAGGACCCGATGTTTATTGGATGATGCCCGGAACGGTGAAGTCTATTTACGGAATCTCGCACCCAAATTCAGCAAATTTGATTGAAGAAAAGCACAAAGTTCGACCAACTTCCGGCTTAGAATTTGTGCACAGCCGCCATTTCCCAGACGAAATTCAAGGAGATATGTTAATTAATAACACCATCGGTTTTCTGGGAATGAAAGTGCACCAAATGATTGACGACGGAACGGGTTATGAAACTAAGCACCGCATGGATTTGATTACGAGTACCGATCCGAACTTCCGACCTGTTGACATGGAATTTGCTCCCGATGGTTCACTATATCTTGCCGACTGGCACAACGTTCTGATTGGACATATGCAGCACAATGCCCGTGACCCATTGCGTGACCACGTTCACGGTAAAATTTACCGAATTACCTATCCTTCACGCCCGTTGGTAAGACCTGCTAAAGTAGCAGGAGCATCCATTGCTGAATTACTCGATAATTTAAAACTTCCCGAATACAGAACTCGCTACCGAACTCGTCGAGAACTACGGGAAAGAAACCCAAGCAATGTTTTAGCAGCGATGAAAGTCTGGACAGCTAACTTGGACAAGTCCGATAAAAATTATCAGCATCACCTTTTGGAGGGTCTTTGGGTGAGTTGGGGATTGAATAGAATTGACGAAGATTTACTGAATAAATTACTAAAATCACCTGATTACCGAGTTCGGGCAGCAACGGTAAAAGTAGTGCGTTACAACGGACACCGAATCAAAAACCAAACTGAATTACTCGCCAAAGCCGCTAACGACCCGCACGGACGGGTTCGTATGGAAGCGATGGTGGCGGGTTCGTGGCTTGACAAAAACGATAAAGAAACCGTTATCGAAAGTTTCGAGAAAAGCGAAATTGACGAATGGATGAAAAAACAGTACGACTTCGTTAAAAAACCAATCAGTGAATACTTGATAACTAGTCCTAAGAAAGTTGTTTCAGAAGCCGAACGTCTGTTAACGATGGGAAAAGAAATTTATAGCCGCGACGGGTATTGTTCTACTTGCCATCAACCAAACGGAGCGGGTTTAGAATCTTCTGGATTTCCGCCGCTTACGAGCAGCCCCTGGGTAGTGGGCGATAGAGAACGCTTGGTAAAAATTATGTTAAATGGCTTATACGGCCCCATTGAGGTAAACGGCAAAAAATACCCCGGCAACGTACCAATGACTCCTTACGGCGGAATGCTAAACGACGAAGAAATCGCCGCTGTGGGTAACTACGTGCGTAATGCTTTTGGCAACACAACTTCGGAACACCTTACGCCTGATTTAGTTAAAAAAGTGCGGAACGCAACCAAAGATAAGCAGGGTTTTTACACGCCCGATGAGCTGTTGAAGCAACATCCGAATAAATAATTGACACCCTCCAGACCTCACAGACTCCGAAAATCTGTGAGGTCTATTCCATTTGACCCATCATTCTCATTCTCATTCTATGAAAAATTCACTACTGACTACATTCCTCCTTTTTTGCGGAATGGCGGCATTTTCCCAAAAGAAAACTCCGCACATCGTTTTTGTAATCGGTGACGAAGAATACCGTTCCGAAGAATCAATGCCGATGTTAGGAGAAATTCTGCACCGTGAACTGGGAGCGAAAATTTCGCTTTGTTATTCAGTGAACGAAGAGGGTATTATTGACCCAAACCGAGTAGATAATATTGAAGGATTAGAAGCCTTAAAAACCGCTGACTTGATGGTCGTGTTCACCCGTTTTCGTGCGTTGCCGCCGAACCAAGCCAAAATGATAACCGACTACGCTGAGAGTGGCCACCCGATGGTTGGTTTTCGCACCGCAACACACACATTTATGTACAAAGATAATCCCGAGATGGAGCACCTCAACAATGATTGGCCCGCCAAGGTATTTGGTCAGCAGTGGATTACGCACCACGGACATTTTGAAGACGGCAACGCCCCGCTAACCGATGTGAGCATTTTACCAAACGCTAAAACTAAAATTCTGAATGGGTTTGAGCCGTTTGAAGCTTATTCATGGCTTTACCACGTAGATGGTGGCGATTGGGAATTAAACGGCGACGCCGAACCATTTCTAGAAGGAAAATCGCTTCGGTCAAATCACGAAATGAACAACCGACTCGATAAGTTTCCGTTAACCAATCCCGTTGCTTGGACAAAAACTTACACTGGAATGAGCGGCAAAACTGCTCGCGTATTTTTTACAACGTTAGGACATCCGTTCGATTTCAAAGAGGAATCAATGCGTAAACTGGCGTTAAACGGTATCTACTGGGCGTTGGGAATGGGAAATAAAATTCCCAAAAATGGTGTGAACGCCACGGCGGTTTCTGAATACAATCCGAATAATTCTGGTTTCGGACAGAAATTCAAGCCAAATATGAAACCGATGGTCATCGAATAAATAAATCACTAGTTTTTCAACCTCAAACTTAAAAGTAATCCATGAAATTAGCCATTCACAATTGGATGCGTGCCGAAAGTATCGAACAGACCGTGGACCGTATCGCCCGAATTGGGTATGAGTACCTCGAAATACAAGGAACGCCCGAATCATACGATACCAAAAAAGTAAAAAAAGTACTGGACGATGCCGGCGTTAAATGCTGGGGCTCCGTAACCCTGATGCTCGAACAGCGAAACCTCCTCGCGAAAGATTCCGCCCAACGGGCAATATCTGTTCAATACGTAAAAGACGTTGTAACAATGGTCAAAGAACTTGACGGTCACATGGTTTCCGTTGTTCCGTCAACAGTTGGGAAAGTTGTTCCAGAAGATCGCCCCGAAGAAGACTGGAAACGTGCCGTTGAAAGTATGCAAGAGGTTTATGAATACTCAGAAAGCCTTGGAATAAAATTAGGAATAGAGCCGATAAACCGTTTTGAAACCTACTTTATAAATCGCGGCGACCAAGCACTTACGTTAGCCAAAGCCGTTGGAGAAAATTGCGGCGTTTGCCTCGACGCTTTTCATATGAATATCGAAGAAGAACATATATATAATGCCATTCTTAGAGCAAGAGGACGTTTAGTTGGTTTTCACGTAGCAGACAATAATCGGATGGCTCCCGGAATGGGAACGCTTGACTGGCAGTCGATTATAGCAACTCTCCACGAAATTGGCTACGACGACGTGCTTTCGGTAGAATTCTGTTCACCCTTGGATAGAACCCCCGCAAACCCCTACCCCAACTCCATCGAAGAAAATCAGGAAGGATTATCCGCTGAACAAAAGAAGTTTCTCGAAGACCACGGCAGCTCCTCCGTTACTGAAGAATTCTACAGCATGCTCACGCAAAAATCGTCGGATACGTTGCGACCTATGTGTTAAAAAATGGATATTAGTTTTTGGATTTTAGAATCTTTGTAAAATTCGAAAACTAATTATCAACTCTTCCCCATCTAAGCATCTACAAAAATCCGTGAAACCTGCGGAAATAATAAAAACTCTGAACCTTCTTTTCAACTCAAATGAAAATTACTAACGTAGAAGCTTTTTGGCTTCGTTGCCCCATTCCAGAAGGAAAACAACACAAATCCGACTACGGATTACTCACTAATTTTGATATGACGCTCGTGGTCATCACCACAGAAAACGGCATGCAAGGCTTCGGCGAAGCAAAAGCCGCCGTTGGGTCATCAGGAGAATGTGCTTCAATTGTGAGTTGCATTGAGAACGAAATCAAACCCGTTCTTCTCGGAAAAGATGCCCGACATATCACCCGTATTTGGGAACATATATATAACGGAACCCGCGACCATTATGCCCTGAGTCGCGGACGAAAATTCCCTATTTTAGGGAAACGAGGTCTGACTATTTCCGCCATGAGTGGCGTGGACACCGCACTTTGGGATTTGAAAGGAAAAGCCCTCGGCGTTCCGGTAGTAGAATTACTTGGCGGAACGTGCCGCGAAGAAATGGAAGCCTACGCCAGTGGCGGCTGGGCAGACGTTGATAATATCGGCGAGCAACTGAACAGTTATATCGCCAAAGGTTTCAAAGGCGTGAAAATGCGAGTTGGAATTATGGATGATACCGTTAAAAGAAGCGTGCAACGAGTAAAAGCCGCCCGTGAGGCCATTGGTGACGATATAAAATTAATGACCGACGCCCACGGCACGTACAGCGTACCAGAAGCAAAACAATTTTGTCGGGGCGTACGGGATTGCGATTTATATTGGTTCGAAGAACCGATTAATCCCGACAACCACATCGGAACGGCGGAAGTACGCCGCAGTACCGACATCCCGATTGCCGCCGGAGAAAGTGAATACACCGCCTTCGACGTGCGGGATATGATTTCCCACCGAGCATTGGATGTCGTCCAACCCGATTCCGCAATTATCGGCGGTATTACCGAAGCCATGCGAGTAGCACAATTAGCTCATACCTATCAATTAGAGTTAGCCCCGCACTGTTGGGGTTCGGCGTTCTCGTTTATGGCGGGTGTTAGCGTGGCGTTTGCCTCTCCCTCCGCCGTGGTCATTGAATTTTCGGCGGGTGGCAACCCGATGATGTACGATTTAGTCAACGAGAAAATCGAAACTGTTAACGGCATGATTCAAGCCCCCACCGCTCCAGGATTAGGCGTTACGCCGAATTGGGATTTTGTGCGGGAGTTTAAACAAGTGGTATGAAATAGTTGACTTAATTAGCAAAGATGAACCTCGAATCTCCATACTATATCCCTGATTCTCCAAAATCATGGGCAGAGTATCAAAATATTAGACTTGACTTAGAATTTATTATTTCAAAATTAAATATTATTGAATCGTTCGAGATTCAAAATTCATTAACTCAAAACAAAAATATCAGATTTGGGAAGAGTAATCTTAAAAGAGGAAATGAATCAATATTCAGATGAAGAATTCTTAAATAAATTAAGGAGTCAATCTGAAGAAGACCATCGTCAAAGCTAACTCAATTATATTTTCAGACACACAAACTAATTCTCATGTATCAACCTCTAGCGAAGATTAAAATGGAGTTAGTAAGTACTGAAAAACTCCCTAATTAGCATTATTTTAAATAATCCCCCGTGCAAATCCGCCCCGCCACTCAAAAAGACTCTAAAACCATCGCCCAGTTTTTATTTATGGCGATGGAAGACATTATTTATCAGTTTATTAAAATCGAAGACAAGGAACGGGCGTTAAATTTCCTGCATCATTTCACAGCTAAAACTAACAATCAGTATTCGTGGCAAAACTGCTTTATTGGCAACATAGATGATAAAGTAATTGCGGTGGCGAACGTTTACAACGGAGCAAATTTACAACTCCTCCGCCTACCAGTTATTGAATTTACCAAAAGTAACTTTAATCCAACCTTCGACCCTGAACCAGAAACGCAAGCGGGTGAAATCTACCTTGATTGCTTTGCCGTCGATAGACATTATCGTGGACAAGGATTCGGCTCAAAATTACTGGAATTTTTGATTGAAGAATTTGTCGAAAAGAAAAATCAAGTCTTCGGTCTATTGGTTGAAAAAGAAAACTTCAACGCCAAAAAACTTTACCAAAAAATGGGTCTTGAATACGTAAACGAACAGACATTGATGGGAAAAAAACTCGAACATTGGCAAGTCAGTTTATAACATAAACTCGTGGTGCATTTGTAGAATATTGAAAAAAGCTGTTCATTTTGGCTACTAAAAGCCGTATATTTATTTGACTAGCAATCATCTAAACACAAATGAACAACTTTATCG
>Ga0222709_1000175_pt1 | contig 21107 bp, 19 predicted proteins | sample AntAcemetage1692_FD_179822 | JGI IMG/M metagenome (GOLD analysis project Ga0222709, IMG submission 179822) | Saline water microbial communities from Ace Lake, Antarctica - #1692 | ecosystem: Environmental > Aquatic > Non-marine Saline and Alkaline > Saline | place: Antarctica: Ace Lake...
CATTGCGCACTTGCCGGTCGCAACGATTTAAATGATTAAAAAGCGATAGCAACATACCTAATGCATGCTCACCCACCGCATTGCTATTACCTTGTGGAGCGTTGTAACACGCGACACCGTTTGATTGCGCTGTGTCTAGGTCTATATTCTCCAGCCCTGCACCCACACGGCCTATAAACTTTAATTGCGTAGCGACTTTTAAAAACGCTGCATCTATAGGAAACCTGCTGCGTATAATAAGGCCAGTGTAGTTACTTAAAACCTTTAAAATATCCTCTCGCGATGAAGTATAGTCGTAGTGGTTTTCAAAACCTGCTTCTTCAAGCATGCTTGCAAGTATCTCATGATTGCTATCGAGGTGAAGTACGTTCATAGATGGTGATGTTATCAATAAGTTAGAGCGATAATGAAGATAAATATTACACTTCTAGAAAATTAAGCTCGCGGTCATAATCATATTGCAAGTCCTCGTGCAAGGTCGCTATGCGCACGCGTATAAGTGCTAGTTGTCTTACATATATGTCTGTAAGTATTTTATTTTTTAAAATAGACGGTTTAAACTCCCTCATATTTTTTAGAAAATGAATGAGCAGCGCTACTTCGGTTTCTTTATTACCAGAGTAGCGTATATATTTTTTTGTATCTGACAGTATTTTACGCACGCCTTTTTTAATATAATAATAATTAGGCGTGGTGAGCGCGTTAAAACGTTCATCAATGAGCTGTTTTATATGCTCGATATAATCGTCTTCGTGGTGCGCTTCAAAAAGCAAATACGTAAGCAGCTCTTTGTTTTCTTTCTTAAATCTTGCCAGACGCTGCACGATTTGTCGCAACTCGTCTGCATTCAGGTCTTTGAGTTCGTCCCTTATTTCTTTGGCTGTGCCTGTTTTCATGCGGTTGTAGTTTGTTAGCTCGAGTAATGCTTGCTTTGTCGCATAAAGTGCTTTTCAGTTTCGCTTTCGCGAAAGCGAACTCCTTTAAATTCCTATAATCGCGCGAGCAATCATAAAGTAAATTAAAATCCCAAAAATATCGTTGCTTGTTGTGATAAATGGACCGGTAGCGAGCGCTGGATCTATGCCTCGTTTGTGTAAAAATAAGGGGACAAATGTGCCTACAAAACCCGCTACTATAATAACTGTAAATAAGGAAACAGAGATGGCGATGCTTGTTGCGAGCGACCCTTTACTTATAAAGGTGTAGGCAAAAAGCAATATGCCCAGTATGGCCCCGTTAAGCATGGCGAGTAATATTTCTTTTACGAGACGTTTTCCCACGCTACCTTTTAAATCGTCGTTTGCAATACCTTGCACGATAATCGCGCTAGATTGCACACCAACATTTCCCGCCATTGCCGCTATGAGCGGCGTAAATAAAAATAAGATTGCGTGGCTTTTCATAAGACCTTCAAAACCGCCCATGATCTGTGCAGCTCCTATACCACCCAGCAGTCCTAAAATGAGCCAAGGAAGGCGTGCTCTCGTAAGTTCCCAAATGCTGTCATTTGCCTCTACGTCTTGCGAGATACCAGATGCGAGCTGGTAATCTTTTTCTGCCTCATCCGTAATAAAATCTACGATATCGTCTATCGTCACGCGACCTACCAGGCGTTGCAGTTCGTCTACTACCGGTATGGCTTCTAGGTCGTATTTGCGCATAATGCGCGACACCTCTTCAGCGCTTGTGTTTACGTTTACATAATCTACTTTGGGAATATACACCTCTTTAATGGGTGCGTTTTCTGGGCTGGTAAGTAAGTCTTTAAGGGATAAACGGCCTTTAAGTTTGCCGCCGTTATCTATTACGTAAATGGAATGCACACGGGTTACGTACTCTGCTTGCGCGCGCATCTCGCTCACGCAACCGGTAACAGTCCAGTTTTCATTTACCTTAACGAGTTCTTTTGCCATGAGACCACCGGCAGTGTCCTCATCATATCGCAAGAGCTCGATGATATCCTCAGCATGCTGCTCATCTTGCATTTCAGCAATGATTTCTTGGGCCAGCTCGTCAGGCAGGTCGTTTAAGATATCCGCGGCATCGTCCGTATCCATCTCTTCCAGCTCACCTGCAATTTCTCTAGGCGACAGTGCGCTTAAGACACGGTCACGCTGATCCTCGTCGAGTTCTAGTAAAGCCTCTGATGTGGTTTCTGTATCGAGCAGTTTTATGATATAAACAGCTTCTTCTAGATTGAGCTCGTTTATAATATCGGCTATGTCAGCAAAGTGCAGTTCAGCCAGTAATGCTTCTAGCTGTGCGTCATCTCTCAGGGCTATGGACTCCTGGATCTGGTCTGTAAATTCTTCTGTTACTTTAAACTGCATAATGACAAACTATAAAACAAAGATAGTGGTTCATATAGAACTTATAAGGCTTGCGGGGTTAAGAATGTGATAAGGTCTGACAAGGCTTTCTGGATATGTTTTGTCCCCATGGCTAAGCTAATTTTTTATCGCTTTTTCTTTTATTCAAAAGCGTAGATTATTCTTCTCCCATTTAAGCTGGGGTCGGTTTTAGTTGCTACTACTGTTAATCGCTTGTTCTCGTAAATCTTTTCAATAGGTAACAGCTTATCGCCATCTATAATAGTGTCTCTTTTTGCTGCTATAATGATATTAAAATATTCAAGACACGCATGCACTTTATAGATGGGATCTGTGTTAAGCTCGTCCACAGAATAGGTTATTTGGCCTTCCGAACCATATCTCCAGAGTTCTTTTAAATGACCGTTGTAGTTCATAAAATGAATGTTTTAGATATCAAAATAAAAATTACCAGCTGCAAATGAACAGTCATTAGTTTCCATCTCTAAGTACGGAACACTGCCACTCGAGCAGTTTATGTTACCTAGACATACATGCCCGTCTAAGACTATGTGCTTTATATTTATTTTTACAGTTGCTGCTAATTCTACTTTGCGATTAACGCAGCTAACGTGAATAAGGGTAATAAAGATTCGTGCTAGGGCTTAGTTCCTGATAGTTACTTCTAGATTGCTATCCCAATTTCTCAATAACCGTAGCCAGCTCTACAAATTGCGCTACTGCTATTTGTTCTGGTCGCAAGTTAAAGAGTTCTTGGGCACGCATTTCTTCCGGCAATTCCATGCTTTTTAGCGAATTGCGCAAGGTTTTACGGCGCTGATTAAATGCGAGCTTTACAACCGTGCGCAGGGTTTCATAAGAACAGGTAAGAGTATCGTAGTTTTCTTTTCTTTTCAAGAAAAGCACGCCACTATCTACCTTAGGCGGCGGATTAAAAACTTCTGGACCTACTGTAAAGCAATAGGTTGCGTCATAATATGCCTGTGCTAGAACAGATAATATTCCGTAGGTCTTAGTGCCGTGCAGTGCACAAATGCGCTCTGCAACCTCACGCTGAAACATACCACCAAACTCTGGTATGCGTTCCCGATTTTCTATGGTCTTAAAAACGATTTGCGTGCTTATATTGTAGGGGAAATTTCCTATGACTGCAAACTGCTGGTTGTTAAACATACCAACGAGGTCTTTTTTAAGGAAGTCTGCTTCTACGACCTCAAAATTCTTATCAGTGACCAGCCCGACTTGTTCAATCTTAAAATTTGAATTCAGATAAGCAACAGACTCGCGGTCCAGTTCCATGGCGGTAACTTTAATGCTTTTTCGAAAGATGTACTGGGTGAGCACACCCGTTCCGGGCCCTATTTCCAGTACATGACCGTAACCTTCGTAAGAAATCACATTTGCGATTCCTTGCGCAACGTCCATATCTTTAAGGAAATGCTGCCCTAGAAATTTCTTTGCAGTAACGCCTTTATCACTTGGATTAAGATGCTTGTTATGAGATTGTTTATAGTTTGCCAATTTTGTTGCTTTTAAAGTCAATATAGTGCCTACAAAGGTACTTTGTTAGTTTGACGCATGGTAGTCTAATTGTATTTTTCTAAATGGTTGCTCTTAGGTGGGTTGCATTCCAGCATAAAACATCACGTTAAAAATAAACAGCGGTGCCTTTGCTCCAGGAGAAACTGCAGTGCGAACCCGAAGCACAGTGGAATATTGCCAATAATCCGACACAAAAGCAGAATGAACGCCACCCAGAATCGGTTCTTACAATAAACCCGAGAGCCATAATTGCACAACCCCAATTTGTTGCAAATTTTCGTACTTTTGCAACCTTTAAATTTACGGGTGCTATGAGCAAAAAATTCAACGAATACAAAGGACTAAACCTACCAGAAGTAGATGCGCGCATCAAAGCTTTTTGGAAGGAAAACGACATTTTCAACAAGTCCGTGACGACTCGTGAGGGAAATGAGCCTTTTATTTTCTTTGAAGGACCACCTAGCGCAAATGGCCTACCTGGAATACACCACGTAATGGGTAGAACCATTAAAGATTTGTTTTGCCGTTTTAAAACCCAGCAAGGCTACCAAGTAAACCGCAAAGCTGGCTGGGACACCCATGGCTTACCAGTAGAACTAGGAGTAGAAAAAGCGCTGGGAATCACTAAAGAAGACATAGGTACAAAAATATCTGTTGAGGAGTATAACAAGGAATGTAAAAAAGCGGTCTTAAAATACACCGATATATGGAGTAAGGTTACGGAGGACATGGGCTACTGGGTAGACATGGAAGACCCGTATACCACCTATAAATCTAAGTACATGGAGTCCGTTTGGTGGCTTTTAAAACAAATTTATTCTAAAGATTTACTCTATAAAGGCTACACAATACAGCCGTACTCGCCGGCTGCCGGAACAGGCTTGAGTTCGCATGAGTTAAACCAACCAGGAACCTATCAAGACGTTACTGACACTACCGTAACCGCGCAATTTAAAGTTGCTGACCCCTCTACACTACCCTTTAAGGTGAACCCAGCCGTAGATGTTTTTTTTCTAGCCTGGACGACCACGCCTTGGACACTGCCGTCTAACACCGCGCTTACCGTAGGTGCTAAAATAGATTACGTCCTCATCGAAACTTTTAATCAATATACTGGTGAGCCCATGCAGGTTATTCTTGCCGAAAAACTTGTGAGTCACCAGTTTGGCAAAAAATATACTTCTGTTGGGATTCGTGCGGGCAAAGATGCAAGTTTTGAAGAACGCAGTACCGTTTTCGCAAAAGCAAAACAAACCTACCGACTAAGTGACAAAACAATACCTTATCTCATACTGGCAAGCTGTAGAGGAGCAGACCTAATAAACATAAAATACGAGCAATTACTTAGCTATGCTCAGCCATTTGAAAACGCTCAAGATGCGTTCAGAGTGATAGCTGGAGATTTTGTGACTACAGAAGATGGTACGGGAATCGTACACACCGCGCCTACCTTTGGGGCAGACGATGCGCTAGTTTGTAAACAAGCCGTTCCGTCTATACCGCCCATGCTTGTGCTGGACGAAAATAACAATCCGGTGCCTCTGGTAACTTTACAGGGGAAGTTCAGAGATGAATTAACCGATATAGGTGGTAAATATGTGAAAAACGAGTACTTCCCAGATGGCGAGGCACCTGAACGCAGCGTAGACGTGGACATTGCCATTAAATTAAAAGAAGATAATCGCGCTTTTAAAGTAGAAAAATATGTGCACAGTTACCCGCATTGCTGGCGTACAGACAAGCCCATATTATACTATCCATTAGATAGTTGGTTTATAAAAGTGACAGAGTTCAAAGATAAAATGCACGAGCTTAACAAGACCATAAACTGGAAGCCCAAATCAACAGGTGAAGGTCGTTTTGGCAACTGGCTTGCAAATGCAAACGACTGGAATTTGTCGCGTTCTCGTTTTTGGGGAATACCGCTGCCCATATGGAGAAACGAGGCCGGAACAGACACCCTTATCATCGGTTCCATTGAAGAGTTAATGGGTGAGATTGAAAAAGCAATCGCCGCTGGTTTTATGACCGTAAACCCATTTGCTGGTTTTAAAAACAGCGATATGAGTGCGTCCAACTATGACCTTGTAGACCTGCACAAAAATGTGGTAGATGCGATTTACCTCGTAGGTAAAAACGGAGAGAAACTCACACGCGAGGCAGACCTTATAGACGTTTGGTTTGACTCTGGCGCCATGCCTTATGCTCAATGGCACTACCCTTTTGAAAACAAACAAAAGGTAGAGACCCAATTGCGCAAAGCAGATTTTATTGCTGAAGGCGTGGACCAAACACGAGGCTGGTTTTATACACTCCATGCGATTGCAACCATAATAAGTGGTGATATCGCTTATAAAAATGTGGTTTCAAACGGACTGGTTCTCGATAAAAACGGGCAAAAAATGTCTAAACGTTTAGGAAATGCCGTAGACCCGTTTGACACACTAAGTACTTATGGCGCTGATGCTACTCGATGGTATATGGTGAGCAACGCAAACCCGTGGGACAACCTGAAATTTGACATAGACGGCATTACCGAGGTACAGCGCAAGTTTTTTGGCACGCTGTATAACACCTATAGTTTCTTTAGTTTATACGCAAATGTTGACGGATTCTGCTTTCGCGAAAGCGAGATACCGCTTACAGAACGACCAGAAATAGACCGATGGATACTATCGGAATTAAACAGTCTAATAAAAAACACAACAGCCTTTTATGAAGATTATGAGCCTACCAAAGCAGCACGCGCAATAACCGCTTTTGTTACAGAAAACTTGAGCAACTGGTATGTACGTTTGTGCAGAAGACGTTTTTGGAAAGGCTCCTATGAGCAAGATAAAATCGCAGCTTACCAGACCCTATACGCTTGTCTAAAAACCGTTGCGCAACTGGGAGCTCCCATAGCGCCGTTTTTTATGGATCAATTATACCGTGATTTAACCAATGTTTGTGAAGAAAGTGCTCCTGAAAGCGTGCACTTATCTATGTTTCCCAAAGAAAATTTAAATCTTATAGATACTGCACTAGAAGAAAAAATGCAAAAAGCACAAACCATTTCTAGCCTTGCACTTTCCCTACGCAAAAAAGAAAGTATAAAAGTACGACAACCGTTGCAACGCATTATGATTCCGGTATTAGACGCAAATGAAAAAGCACAAATAGAAGCGATAGCAGATCTGATAAAGAGCGAGGTAAATGTAAAAGAGATCGCATTAATAGACGATGCTAGCGGTATTCTCGTAAAAGAAATAAAACCTAATTTTAAGAACCTGGGGCCGCGTTTTGGTAAGGATATGGGGCAAATCGCCGGGAAGATCAAAAGTTTTCAACAAGCGGATATCGATTTGTTAGAAAAAACAAACCAAAAAATAATTACCGTGAACGGAAATGACATTACTTTAACACTCGCAGACGTAGAGATAACGTCTAAGGATATAGAAGGATGGCTAGTGGCAAATCAGTCTGGTATGACCGTTGCTCTGGATGTAACAATAACACCTGCGCTTAAAATGGAAGGAATCGCAAGAGAACTTGTGAATCGTATCCAAAATATAAGAAAAGAGTCAGGTTACGAAGTTACAGACCGTATAGAAATTAGCATGCAATCGCAAGAAAGCATAGACAATGCGGTACAGGAAAACGAGCAATACATAAAAGACGAGACGCTTGCAAACCATATTTATTTAACCAACCAGGTAACTAATGGTATAGAAATTGCCTTTGACGACTTAACGACCACCATACTGGTAAAAAAAATATAACGATGAGTACAACAGAAGATAAAGAAAAATATAGCAATGCAGATCTTGCTTTTTTTAAGCAACTACTTTTACAAAAAATAGCTGATGCCAAGGAACAGCATGAGCTTATTAAAAGTGCATATATGAACGATGCAAACAACGGTACTGACGATACAGCACCTCAGTTTAAGGCATTTGACGAGGGCAGCGAGGTCATGAGCAAAGAAACCAGCTCACAACTTGCTATACGCCAAGAAAAATTTATACGCGACCTTAAAAATGCGCTTGTACGCGTAGAAAACAAAACCTACGGTATATGCCGCGTTACCGGCATAAAAATCAAGAAGGAGCGCTTAATGCTTGTGCCACATGCTACGTTAAGTATCGAGGCAAAAAACATGCAATAACCGTAATACAATCACTACACCAACCGCTGCGTTATGGATGTACCCGTGTCAAGTACCCATGCAAAGCGGTTTTTTTTATGCCTTATGGCTTGTGGTTTGTTTGCTACTGCAGCAGCTTATTCCCAAACAGTTACCTCGCAAGGTAGCTCTACGGTGCTTCTCAATAACAGTATTAAACATGTAGATATCACCCTCCACGACCATATTGAATTACATATCATTACCGCAAAAGAAAAGTCTTTTGTTATAAGTGAAAGCCAGTTTGGTGAGTACCAACAGGCGATACTACTTAACAACTCACAAAGCAATGACACACTTTACATTAGCGACCCACAAAATCCTACTTTTATATATCCCAACGACAAGTTAAGCGCTCATAAAGCGGTGGACGGTAAAGCTACCATATACATACCCCGGGGAAAAACAATTTTTATAACCGCTTCGAGCGCAGACGTGACACTAACCGGAGACTACCGCAACGTAACAGTTAACCTAAAAAACGGTAAATGCAGACTACAAAACACCACTGGTGATTTTCAAATTGTAACTGTGTATGCACCTGTTTACGTAAAGACAAGCCAGACTGCAATCACGGCGCATTCTAAAACGGGAATAGTACGTGGTAAAGCAATTGCAACTAATGTGCGTTTTACTGGGAAAATAGAATCTATAAACGGCTCTATCACCATAGAATAATGTGTAATAAACTGTATTTTTGCAACATTATAATATATCATGAAGTTATATAAAGCTATTCTTATTATCCTAACTATTCTAGTTTTAGACCAGATAAGTAAAGTGTATATCAAACTTAATTTTACCCTCAGAGGCTCTAATGACCCCATCATGGATTGGGAGAAATTTCAATTATTATTTTATGAAAACCCAGGTGCAGCTTGGGGTTTTGAAATACCAGGGGACTACGGTAAAATCATACTCGTTTCCTTTAGAATCATCACAATATGCGGTATCGGGTATTGGTTATACAGCAGCGTACAAAAACACGCGCACAAGATCCTTATAGTTTGTATATCGTTGATATTTGCTGGCGCACTCGGTAACATTATAGACTCTCTTTTCTACGGTATGTTATTCTCAGACAGTACGCACGGAGTTGCCACGTTCTTACCTGAAAACGGGGGTTACGCTCCTATTTTTTATGGACAAGTTGTGGATATGCTTTATTTTCCGCTGTTTGAAGGTACTTGGCCAACATGGTTTCCTTTAGTCGGCGGTGAACAGTTTATGTTTTTTAATGCCGTTTTTAATGTTGCAGATAGCGCAATAACCGTAGGGGTTATTTTACTTATACTTTTCAGTAAGAAAGCATTTCCAGAAGATTAAAATACAAACTCCTCTTAATTTACAAGTAGGATTCGAACGAGGTGATGGCTTTAAAATAAGTACGTTTTAACCGTTATATGCACTTTTCAATCAAGTATTATTTTTTGCTAAAAGCATTTTTCATCTCTTCTTTAGAGATGGGCTTAGTAAGAAATTCTTTCACGATAGCATGGCTTTTTGCTTTTTTAACCTCAACCGGGTTAATAGTAGAACTTACTACATTAATGGCAATACCCTTTCTTTCAATTTGAGACGTGTAAGGCATCATCGCTTCTAAAAATTCCCATCCGTCCATTACTGGCATATTGAGATCTAGTAAAATAACCTCAGGAAGCTTTTTAAAACCAGACTCAAATGCCTTTTTAAAGTAATCGAATGCAAGCTGGCCGTTTTCAAAAACCAATAAATCAGTCGCAAGTCCTTCTTTCTTAATAAGCATCGTTATTAAGGATACATAGAGCCTATCATCGTCTATAATGCACGCTTGATCAATAGTTAAATTGGTCATATTTAAAACCGTATTGTTAACGAGGTGCCAACATTTACAGCGCTTTTAATGGAAATATCCCCATTCACGCTCTCGACTTGATTCTTAACAACAAATAAACCTAAACCGCGAGCATCTTCATTACCGTGGAAGGTTTTATACATTTTAAAAACTTTATCCTTATGTTTTTTAAGGTCTATTCCTGAACCATTATCTTTGATAATAAGTAATTTTTTACCCTTTAGCAGCTTCGTCCGTACATCGATTACACAGGCTCTGTCCGGGTGTTTGTATCTAATAGAGTTAGAAATAAGGTTTTTGAAAATACTTTTAAGATAAATTTGTACGTAACAAATAGAGTCAAAAGCATTAAAGTCCACATTGATAGTAACTTCTCTTTCCTTAAGTTTCGATTGGTATATTTCCAAAATATCTTCAAATTCCTTTTCTAAGGACAAATGCTCAAAACGACGCTCCACAGAATGCGTTGTAACAACGGTGTTTAAATGCCTCAACGTCTTATTAAGGCTTTCAGAAATAACCTTTAAATAATCCTTAAACACTGCTATATCTGCTATATCTACGGTTTCTTCAAAGGTTTCTACGGTAAGTTGTAGATTACTTGCATGAGAACGCAAATTATGGGAAACGATATGAGCAAAGTCTATTAATCGATCCTTTTGTGCTTCAATAATACGGGCGTGCTGCTCTGCCTCTTCTGTTTTCCTTACTAACCGGTCTATACTTGTAAAGACCCCTTTTACCCCTACAATAATTCCTTCTTTATTTAAAAGAGGCTTCCCTGTTGCTTTTGCCCAGAACTCTTTTCCTTTGAGATTGCACATGAGGATGTCGCGTTCAAAAAAGCCTTCTTTTAGACATATATTTAGACGTTCTACTGCAGCTTGTTTGTCTTTGAAAAAACGCAAACTATCGCTAGTATCTAAAACAAATCCCTCAGGTGCACCTACTAATGCACACCCTAAACTATCTATAAAAACATCCCCTGTCACCACATTCATGCTGTAGGAGCCTGTGCCCGTCATAGCAGCGGTTTCTTCGAGGAAATAAATCTTATCCTGTAAGATTTGATGCAGGTCGTCAGTAGGGTTGATTAACATTCGTTTTAGGGGAAAACGTTAGAAGGTATTCGCGTTATACGGCAAACATACAAAAAACCACGACCTGAGGCGTGTTTTAGATGTTTTTTTGAACCAAAAATATAATTTGAACTAAAAATGTATGATTCTGCGAGGCGTTACGAGCGCGTGAAGTGGTACATCGTTATCATTTGTTTCAATAGGGCTTTGAATAGGTTCAAAATAGCTCAACCCAATACGTAAAACGCTTGGTTTGCACTGCTCTAAAAACCGGTCGTAAAAACCTTTTCCGTAACCTACACGGTTGCCATTAGAGTCTGCGCAAAACAACGGAATGAAAACTACGTCGAGTTGCGTTTCTGGAACAACAATACCTGTGACTGGTTCTGGTATGCCATAAGGGTTAAGAACAAGGGCTGTCTGATCTGTAAGTAACATGTGCTGCATGCTCGCATCCTTAAAATTAGACTTAGAAACAACGACATTCTTATCTTTTCCTTGGAGCACGCTCAATAAATACTGCGTTTGGACTTCTTTTAAGTCATCGATAGTTAAGAACAAATGAAAGGTGCTGTAATTCCATATATCGAGCTTTAGGCACTGGTTTGCAATGTCTATACTCCATTGCTGCTGCTGCTCCGGTGTCAAAGCATCCCGTTTTTGCCTGTAGTGTTCCCTAAGTTTCTTTTTGTGCATTTGTAGATATATGAAAAATTGCATCACCTTGGTACACTAACGGGCTTTGGTTTACATTAATAACATAACCAGATTGCTGCGCTTTTATTCTGAATCTGCTTGAACCATAAGGATCCGTGATTGTTGCGATAAGTTGTCCCGCCTGCACAAAATCACCACATTTAGTTTTAGGATGCAATAAACCTGAGTGTGAAGCACGTATCCAGCGCGTTTTGCTTATGTGCACCATTTGTCTGTCTACAAGTGGTTTTGAAAAAGTTTCACCCAACATTTCTAAATGTTCCAATACTCTGAGAATACCCTGTACGCCCTCGTGCATCACACTGCGGTCCGTATCCTGGGATTTACCACCTTCAAATAAGAGGTAATTTTTTTTCATTTTGGAGCAAGTTGCCCTAAAGGTTTTACTGACGTTGGGCGAGTAAACAATAAACGGAGGTTTGAACGCATTTGCGAGCACTACCGACTCTGTCTCGTTTTTATCAATACGTATTTGGGGTGCGTTAAAACGTTGCGCGCCGCCGGTATGAAAATCCAGAACAATGTCTGCATGTGGTATGAGCTCTTTTGTGATGTTATAAGCAAACCTGCTTGCAAGCGATCCGTTTTTTGAACCTGGAAAACACCGATTTAAATCTCGTCCGTCAGGAAACATGCGGCTGCTGTTTAAGAAACCAAAAATATTAAGTACCGGCACACAAATAATAGTACCGCGTTCTGGTCTGTTCAGTTTTTTTGCAATAATTTGTCGCACTATCTCCACGCCGTTTATTTCATCGCCATGTATTCCTGCAGTTATGAGAACTATAGGGCCCGCAAGCTTTGCTCTATTTATGATTACGGGTATTTCTACGGGCGTGCTGGTGTAAAGATTTGCAGTATTAAGATTAAGTCTGTGTCTAGAACCAGGTTTTATAACGGTGTCTAGAATTTTTATTTCCTTTAAAGCCATTATATGTTTTTCTCTATGTATCTAATTATGGAACCCGCTATATTCTGTCCGGTTGCGCCCTCTATACCTTCTAAACCTGGCGATGAGTTTACTTCTAAAACCAGCGGCCCTCGACTACTTTGCAAAATATCAACTCCGCAAACGCCTAAACCTAAAGAACGTGCTGCAGCTATTGCTGTATCTTCTTCATCTTCAGTAAGTTGAACGCGTACCGCGCTACCACCTTGATGCAGGTTTGATCTAAACTCGCCTTCTTTTGCCTGGCGCTTCATAGCACCTACTATCTTGCCGCCTACTACAAACGCTCTCAAGTCAGCGCCGCCTGCCTCTTTAATAAACTCTTGTATAATAACCCTACTTTGTAAACCGTTATGGGAGTCTAACAACAAATCTGCTTCTTCTAGGGTCATGGCAAGATTTACGCCTATACCTTGGGTACCCTCTAATACTTTAATAACAACCGGTGGCCCGTCTACAAGCTCACAAATATCGTCTGTATGTGCCCCAAAATTTGTGAAAACCGTTTTAGGCATTCCAACACCGCTGCTAGATAAGCGCTGTAACGATTGCAATTTATCCCTACTACGCACTAATGCCTGTGAACTCACGGTAGTAAAACAATCCATGGACTCAAATTGCCTCACAATAGCAGTTCCATAGAACGTGATAGATGCACCTATACGTGGTATAATCGCGTCTGGGGTCACCAACTTCATGCCGTCATAATATACACTAGGTTGTTTTCGTTCTAGTTTTATATCGCATTGTAATGGGTCTATAACCTGCACTTTGTGTCCTGCGCGTTTTGCCTCTTCAACCAGACGTTTTGTGCTATAAAGGGTTCTACTGCGGGAAAGAATATTAATTTTCATGTGGAGTTTGTAAGAATGATACATCCTGCAGCTCAGGATCTACGACGAATTTAGATGATAAAAATTTTCTACCTATTAACACAGGATAACGCATTTTTACGCGATTACTTAATGTGAGTGATATTTTATATAATTTACTAAATATACGTATGTTAGCTTTAACCTTGAACCGTTGTTGCAATTCCCCATTACTACTGCGCACGGTAGTCACTTTGTAATCTTCAAAGATGAGCGCTTTTCCGTGGAACTGTTCATGCATCTCGTCTAGCAAGGTCGCATGCAGCACGCCGTCTTTTTCTTTTATATCACTGCAATGTATACTGCTGGTGTAGGCCCCCGTATCTATTTTGATATCTATGTTTTCAAGCCCTAGTCTGGGAAAGTCTGCGCGGTCTGTGCGACCTATTATAATTTTTTTCAAAAGCACGATTATGATTTTAATGCAAAGATGTAAAAATGATTGTAAAACTTTGGAATAAGGCTTCTTAAATGTTTGCCGAACGATTGTCCGTAACTATTTTCAACCATGTTTTTCCAGCAAACTCTTGAGCTCACGTAATGGTTGCACGCCGCTGCCGCGCCACACTTGCTCCCCATTTTTAAAAATCATAAATGCGGGCACGCCGCGTATTTGGAACTGAGCTGCCAGTTCCTGGTTCTTATCTACGTCTACCTTGAGTATTTTAACGCGCTCGCCCATGTCTTCTTTTAGCTTTTCTAATATGGGCATCATGGTCTGGCATGGGCCGCACCAAGTCGCAAAAAAGTCTATGAGTACAGGCACATCACTTTTAACAAGTTCTTTAAATCCAGCCATAATTAAGAAATATAGGTTTCTAGCAGCAATGCGTGTGCGGCAACAACAGTGCATTCATTTACGCAAGCCGGTAACAACAGGCTCTCGCCCATTTTAAGGTTATAGGTCTCCCCTTCATAACGCAAGCTCGCCGCGCCTCCTACACACATATATATGACAAACGAGTCTTTGTCGCTATGGTCTGTGTTTAAAACACCGTCTAGCTCTATATAATTTGTAGTAAAATAAGGAGAGTCTATCATGGTATTTACTTCGTTAACCTGCTGCTCATAATGCGTTTGATAACTGTCTTGTAATTCATAGTCTATCGCGTCCATCGCAAGATCCACGTGCAGCTCCCTGGTTTTACCGGTACTGCCGTCCACACGGTCATAATCATATATACGATAGGTAACATCGCTAGACTGCTGTATCTCTGCAAGTAGCACGCCTGCACCTATGGCATGCACCCTACCCGTGGGGATATAAAAGGTGTCGCCTGCATGCACTTGTATCTCGTTCAGTGTGGTAGCAAAATTCTTGTCCTCAATGTGCTTTTTATAACTGGCTCCATCTAGTTGCTGATTGAACCCTACGACTATGTTTGCACCTGGATCTGCCTGCATAATGTACCACATCTCATTTTTGCCAAAAGAATTGTGGCGTTCCTTAGCCAGTTTATCGCCGGGATGTACCTGTATAGAAAGTGGTGTTCTCGCGTCTATAAATTTTATGAGCAATGGGAATTCCGTACCAAAACGTTCCATCACACGCTTGCCTAAAAACTGTTCTTTAAACTGCGCGGTAAGTTGGTTTATCGTATAACCGCTTAGTGCACCTTGTGATACTTGTGTTTCACTATCATTTACAGCACTTATTTCCCACGATTCCCCCATAGAATCGCCATCGTACGACTTGTCTAGCACCGCTTTTAACTTATCGCCTGCCCACATGCGGTAATGCATGATAGGCTCAAATTTTAGAGGATATAATTTCATACCTGTAAAAATAACAAACTCAAGACATTATCACCACAGGGTACCCCATTTAAAATAATGGTGTGTTTTTAGTCCGCTTTCGCGAAAGCGTGACCCATAAAATCCCTACCTTTAACCTGCTATGAAGAATACCTCGCTTGATATACAGATCAAGACCTTACCGCTTGCTCCAGGTGTGTATCTTTACTATGATAAAAATGATCGCTTACTCTATGTAGGCAAGGCAAAACAGCTCAAAAAACGAGTATCGTCTTACTTTACAAAAAAAAATGACAGTTACCGCATTGCTACTATGGTTAAAAAAATCCATAGAATAGAGCATATCGTAGTACAAACAGAGACCGACGCGCTACTGCTGGAAAACAGTTTAATAAAATCGCGCGCGCCAAAGTATAATATCATGCTGCGCGATGATAAGACCTACCCATGGCTCATGATTAAAAATGAGCGATTTCCTAGGGTCTTTCTCACGCGCAATAAAATTAAAGATGGAAGCGAATACTATGGGCCTTACGCGAGTGTAAAAACGGTACGATCCCTGTTAGACCTTATTAAAATGTTGTATCCGCTGCGCACATGTAACTATGACTTATCACATGAGAAAGTAACCGCAGGAAAGTATAAAGTATGCTTAGAATACCATTTAGGAAACTGTAAGGGCCCGTGCGAGGAACTGCAAGAAGAGACGCGTTATAACCGCAACATCGATGCGATACGTAAAATTATCAAGGGCGATTTTAAAGAAGCGGTTGCTTATTTTAAAGAACTCATGTACGAACACTCGGCAAACTTAGAGTTTGAAGAAGCACAGCACATTAAAAGCCGTCTAGATATATTAGAAAATTATCAGGCAAAATCGACTATTATTAATCCGTCTATTTCTAATGTGGATGTGTTTTCTATCATAAGCGACGAAAGCGCTGGCTATGTAAATTATTTTCAAATAAACCACGGTGCCATCACGCGTTCTTTTACTATGGAACTTAAAAAACAACTGGAGGAAAGCGATAAACACCTGTTAGAACTGGCCATAGTCGATATACGCAACCGTTTTCAATCAGAAAGCAGTGAAATTTATGTGCCCTTTGAAGTAGATCTGGGTGAAGGCCTGAAAATAGTCGTGCCACAAGTGGGCGATAAAAAGCGCATCTTAGAATTGTCTGAACGCAATGCAAAATACTACCGTCAGGAACAGTTTAAAACTATAAAGATAGTAGACCCAGACAGACACGTGAACAGGCTCATGGCACAAATGAAATCAGACCTGCGACTGGATGAAGAACCACGGCACATGGAGTGTTTTGACAACTCAAACATACAGGGAACAAACCCTGTAGCTGCGTGTGTGGTTTTTAAAAATGGGAAGCCCAGTAAGAGCGATTACCGCAATTTCAACATAAAAACCGTAGATGGCCCAGACGATTTTGCGAGTATGGAAGAGGTGGTTTACCGTCGTTACAAACGCTTGCTTGAAGAAGACCAACCACTGCCCCAACTCATTATCGTAGACGGTGGTAAAGGGCAGTTATCTAGCGGCGTAACAGCACTGGAACGATTGGGTTTACGAGGTAAAATACCCATTGTAGGAATTGCAAAAAGACTAGAAGAATTATTTTATCCTAATGATCCTGTACCTTTATACCTAGACAAGCGTTCAGAAAGCCTAAAAATCATACAGCAAATGCGCAATGAAGCACACCGTTTCGGAATCACGCACCACCGCAACAAACGCAGTAAGGGAGCTATAGAAACGGAGCTCTCTGACATACCGGGAATAGGTGAAAAAACCATTATGGAATTGCTCAGACAGTTTAGATCTGTGACTCGAGTAAAAGCGGCGTCTAAAAAAGAACTAGAAGGTGCTGTGGGCATAGACAAAGCCTCAAAAATACTCGCGTATTACCTAACTCATGGCGAAGAAGAATAACATTGCGTTTTTATGGGTTTTAATTCCTATACTGTTACTCTCGCTATCTGGCATGGCACAGATAGATACGCCTGACCGCCCTAAAAAAATAGGTGTTGTATTGTCTGGTGGTGGAGCAAAAGGACTTGCGCACATAGGTGCATTAAAGGTAATAGACTCGCTGGGCATTAAGGTAGACTATATTGCGGGCACCAGCATGGGCGCAATTGTAGGGTCTTTATATGCAGCTGGTTATTCAGGCAGGCAACTGGATTCTGTTTTTAAGAAAACTGATTTCGACAAGCTCATATCTGACGATATACCGCGCAGTTCTAAAAGCTATTTTGAACGTCAGGAATCCGAGCGGTATGCAGCAACCTTACCGTTTAAAGATTTTAAGGTGGCACTGCCTAATTCCCTGAGTAAGGGGCAAAATATCTATAACTTTTTGAGCAGGCTACTTGCCCATGTAAGAGATGTAGATAATTTTGAAGATTTACCTATTCCGTTTTTCTGTATTGCCACAAACATAGAAACAGGTGAAGAGGTACTTTTGGACGCAGGCAACTTGCCTAAAGCCGTTAATGCTAGTGGTGCGTTACCGTCGTTGTTTGCGCCTGTAGCGCTAGAAACGCTCAATCTTATAGACGGTGGTGTTACAAACAACTATCCCGTGGAGGCCTTACGAGCAAAAGGTATGGACATTATTATAGGGGTAGATGTACAAGATGGCCTGCGCACCATTACCGAAATTAATGGCGCGTTAGATATACTCACGCAAATAAACAATTTCAGAACCATAGAGTCTATGGGTGCTAAGCGTAAACTGACAGACGTATATATAGCGCCAGACATTGCAGGATTTACGGTAGTTTCCTTTAACAGGGGCAAAGAAATTATAAAAAAAGGGGAGCTAGCAGCTCAAAAAAAAGCAGGCTTGCTGGCTACCTTTAAAACCCCTGGTTTTATAAAACAAGATTTAAGTCGCGGTACATTATTAGACAGTATACATGTTACCGCCGTAAGCATTAACGGAAATGACAATTATTCTCGGTCTTTCATACGGGGCAGGTTTGATTTTAAAATTCCAGAATCTATAAGCTACAATGACATAAATGACGGCATTAATAGGCTACAGGCAACTACCAATTTTTCCAAGATAAATTATGAAATAAAGCCCACGGAAACAGGTTCTAGACTGGACTTAGAAGTAGTAGAAAACCCTGTGCGCAACTCCCTGAAATTTGGCGTGCATTATGACGAGCTTTTGAGAAGTGCAGCACTAATAAATCTCACACGTAAAAAAGTGCTGTTCGACAATGATATCCTGTCTGCAGATTTAATTTTAGGTGATAACGTGCGCTACAATCTAGATTATTACATAGATAAAGGTAATTACTGGTCTGTAGGTTTTCACAGTGAGTTTGTACAATATGACAAGCTTGTAAATGCTGTCTTTGCAAGTGAAGCAAGCGGTTTAGAACTCGCTGTTAACAGTATAGACATTAATTACAATGACTGGACACAGCAGTTATATTTACAGACTCGGCTTGCAAACGATGTATATGTGACCGCAGGTATTGAATTAAAAAAACTGCGCATTTTTACGGAAACTCTTGCTACCTCAACACCAGACGACCGCCGCACCATCTTTGAAAACAATTCGACAGGTAGTGTCTACGGTAAGGCGCTTTTTGACAGTTATGACACTGCTTTTTTTCCTTCTAGTGGTTGGAAAATTGAAGGTGATTTCCACTTATACCTCGTTAGCTCTGACATTAATAATGATTTTAATGAGTTTTCTATCGCCCAGGTTTCTGTAGGTAGGGCTATTGCTATCTTCAACAATTTGAGCATCCGAGGCGACTTGTTCGTAGGTTTACCCATAGGCGATCCTGGAAATAGCTCCTTAGACTTCTTTTTGGGAGGTTATGGAGCAAGGCGCATAAATAATAACCTCGCGTTTTACGGTTATGACTTTATAAGCTTAGGCGGGAATACAGTTATGAAATCACTTTTTGAGCTAGACTGGGAGCTTTTCAAAAAGAACCACCTAGTTTTGAGTGCAAACCTTGCAAATGTGGACGACGATTTGTTTGAACAAAACGACTGGTTTAACAAAGCGCGTTATACCGGTTATGCAATAGGTTATGGCATAGAAACTTTTTTAGGCCCCATAGAACTTAAGTACAGCTTCACACCGCAGCAAGCAGCGAGTGAGTTTTACGTGAATCTGGGATTTTCGTTCTAAATAAACAATACCATTTTTTGCTAATTAATTGGTTAATAGTATAGATATACCAACAGAATTCCCGAAATTTGAATAAGTTAAAGAACACGTTATGCCATTTTATCACAAGCTAGGGAAAATACCGCCCAAACGACATACCATTTTTAGAAAACCAGACGGCTCCTTATACTATGAACAGCTGTTTGGCACCATCGGTTTTGATGGTATGGCTACGAATTCCTACCATACATACAGACCTACTATGGTTAAGGAAATTAAAGGCAGTTACTCTGTAAAGCCGGAAATTGCGCTGAAAAACCACATAACCTCCTATAAGTTAAAAGGTTTTGAAGTAGCACCGCAAGATGATTATCTTAAAAGTCGCACCATCGTGCTCACAAACAGCGATGTAAACATTATTCTTGCAGCACCTAAAAAATCTACAACCGATTACTTTTTTAAAAACGCAGATGCTGACGAAGTTATTTTCGTACACAAAGGTTCCGGAACGCTGCGCACACATCTAGGAAACATTGATTTTAAATATGGTGACTACCTCGTAGTACCCCGAGGAGTTATCTACAAACTAGATTTTAACGATGAGGATAACAGGTTGTTTATCGTTGAGTCCGGCAAACCGGTTTACACACCCAAAAAGTACCGAAACTATTTTGGACAGTTACTCGAGCAATCACCTTACTGTGAGCGAGATATACGCAGACCCGAAGTACTAGAATCTCATGACGAGAAAGGCGATTTTCTTATAAAAATAAAAAAACAGGATGAAATTTTTGACCTCATTTATGCGTCGCACCCTTTTGATGTGGTGGGATATGACGGCTTTAACTATCCCTATGCATTATCCATACACGATTTTGAACCCATAACGGGTCGCATACACCAACCACCACCGGTACACCAGACTTTTGAAACTAGCGCATTTGTGATTTGCAGTTTTGTGCCCAGACTGTATGACTACCATCCAGACAGTATCCCTGCACCCTATAACCATAGCAATATAGACAGCGACGAGGTGCTCTATTATGTAGATGGTGATTTTATGAGCCGGAACGACATTGCCCCGGGACATATAAGCCTGCACCCTGGTGGCATACCGCATGGCCCACATCCTGGTGCTGCAGAGCGCAGTATAGGAAAAACAAAGACTGGAGAACTCGCAGTTATGGTAGACACCTTTAAACCTTTAATGGTTACAAAAGCCGCACTCGCCATTGCAGACGATACGTACTATAAAAGCTGGCTGGAATAAGTTAAAATAGCAGCCTACTGCGGTTAGTAATAGAGCCTTACAGTGCGGTATTACGCTTTCGCGAAAGCGCATTACATATAACCTTGAAACAAAATAACTTTACAGGTCAACAATCAATCAATAAAAACGTGAATCAAGAAAACACTTATAATCAACCAGGCGCTACTAACGATACTGACGGTAACGAAACTACCGGTGGAAACTTCAATAACGGAGGAAACGGTAACAACGGCGGTAACATGAACCGCGGCAACGGTTTTGGTGACCAGTTTAACCAAAATTACAATAAACTACCTGGTGACCCACTAGTACTTACATTAGGAATTATCTCCCTAGTACTATTTCTAGTAGGTTGCTGGTGTTACGGTTTAATAGGTATTATAACCCTTATAATGAGTATTATAGGTCTTGTTGCCGCAAATAAAAGTGTTAAACTG
>Ga0222709_1000176_pt1 | contig 20950 bp, 13 predicted proteins | sample AntAcemetage1692_FD_179822 | JGI IMG/M metagenome (GOLD analysis project Ga0222709, IMG submission 179822) | Saline water microbial communities from Ace Lake, Antarctica - #1692 | ecosystem: Environmental > Aquatic > Non-marine Saline and Alkaline > Saline | place: Antarctica: Ace Lake...
GAAGGTTGTTCCGGGATGTAGAAAAAACAATATTATCGGCAGAAGCGATGTTACAAATAGCCTTTATCTCGTTTATTGTCAATAAACTATAAATCCAAAACATACTCTTAGCCATTTTTTATTCACAGAGCCAAATCAAAAGATCCAGCGGATTTTGTTTAGAGCTCTAAACCTTGAGTTAAGCATCAAAACCCGTATTAATTAGAACTATTGTTGTAGCCAGTTATTTTAATCCAAAATGGTTGATAGGGCCATTTCCTTTGCCCAAAATTTTATTTTCTCCTTGTGCTATGGCTCGATTTATATAATGACATCCTTGCTTTACTGCGTCTTCTAAATTATGTCCTAGACTCAAGAAAGCAGCGATACTTGATGATAGGCTACAACCTGTTCCGTGTACATTTTGAGTATTCACCCACGGGTTCTTTATTGTTATTGTCTCATCATTTTCATGTAAGTATAGTATGTCGGTAATTTTGTTCTCGTGGGAATCTAAATGTCCTCCTTTTAACAAAACAGATGTATGGTACAGTCGCCCAATTTCTCTTGCTGAATTTTCCAAATTGTTTGATTCAATAGTATGACCAATTAATAGTTCCGCTTCGGGAATATTGGGCGTAATTAAACTGGCTTTCGGGAGAAATGCTTTTAGAGAAGAGATGGCGTCATTAACAATAAGCTTATCTCCAGAAGTAGCAACCATTACTGGGTCTAGTATTATATTTCTAAAATTATAGGGGCTTAGCTTTTTTGTAACCGCATCAATTACTTCAGATGAATGTAACATTCCGATTTTTATTGCACCAAAATCTATGTCACTTAATACAGCATCTAATTGTTTTTCTATGTGCGAAACAGGTATGGGATGTATATCCAATATTCCCTGTGTGTTTTGAGCCGTAGTAGCTGTAATAACAGACGCTGCGTAAGCACCGCACGCACTAATACTTTTAATGTCTGCTTGAATTCCCGCACAGCCTCCTGAGTCGCTTCCTGCAATGGTTAATACACTGTTATAAGGCGTTTTTAAATTTTCCATCCTTCTTTATTATAGGCACTATCCCAAAACATCCATTCTAATTTTGATGATTTTTCAAAAGCTAATTCCATATTTTTTAATGCTTCACTTGAAGCCTTTTGTGCATACCTATTTGTTATCTCTACCGCAGTATTTACCGATTTTTCAAAATCCTTTCCTCCGTAGGTGTTTATCCAGTCTTGGTAAGGATTATTGCCTTTATTGGTTTGATGAGCAAGTATATAATCTCCTACTTCTTTATATATGGTAAAGCAAGGTAATACAGCAGCTAAACCTTCTTCTAATGTATGATTGTTTACTATGCGTGCTAAGTAACTCGTATATAACTCGCAACTTGGAGATGGTACATTGATAAATTGCTCGTTACTCAGAAAAATTTGATGTAGTTCATCTTCAGCACTTATAATTCCTGTTGCTGAATTTAGAAAAAAATGTGTGTCGTTTACGTTTGCACATTTAACGCCTAATAAGGCTAATATTTTCTTATACTCAGACAGATACAGAGAATCTTGATTGACATAAAACTGAAATACATCTTTAGGAAGGGTGCCATTCATCAGCTCAGTAATGAATGGATGGGCTTTTATTTCTTCTAGTATAAAGTCTGTTTTTTCTCTTACCGTATTAAACCAGTTTGACATATAATTTCTTTTAATTTTTGGGTTTCCTTTTCGGGGTATTCAGCTTTAGAGATGGCAGATATTACCGCCACCCCATTAGAGCCATTTTTGATAATGTCTGCAACATTACCTTTATGTATTCCTCCAATACAGACAATAGGTTTTGAAAATAATGACCTAATCATTTTAAGTCCTTCAATACCCAGAGAAGGGGCTAAATCCGATTTTTTAGTGGAAGTATCAAAAATGGGAGAGATGCCTATATAATCTACCGTCAGGTTTTCAGCTTCTGTAGCTTGCAGAGTATTGCTTACAGATAGCCCTACTATTTTAGCGTTGCCTAATAATCCTCTAGCCACAGCATAAGGCATATCTGTCTGTCCGATATGCATGCCATCTGCATCTACTGCTAAGGCAATATCTATTCGGTCATTAATAATTAATGGAACATTATATGCTTGGCAAAGTACCTTAGTTTTTGATGCACGTTTATAAAAAGAATATGTGTCGCAAGACTTTTCTCTTAGTTGAATAATAGTTGCACCACCTTTTAATGAATCTTTTAAAATTTTAAAAAAAGCATCATCATCTGTAACGCTGTCATCAGTCACGAACATCAAAGAATAATCTATATTATTCATCTAACTTAATTTCCTTCTCTATGATTTCACCCGACACCAAGTACAAACTATCCATAAAGTTAACCTGAAAACTGCCTGGTCCTTCTGATAGCTTAGCTGCCATATCACCAGCTATTCCCATCATGGCCATTGCGGCAGTAGAAGCTAAATGAATATCAGGCTCAACAGCAATACAAGCTCCTATTATGGAGGTTGAGATACATCCCATACCCGTAACTTTCGCCATTAGCGGACTACCATTAGATATTTTACTTACGGTATCGCCCGTAATAATATAATCTATTGCACCACTAACGACCACCGTGTTGTTCAACTTTTTCGATAATTTAATAGCCCCTACAACGGCATCTTCTGTTTGCATGGTACTGTCTACTCCTTTAGTACTATTAGTTAGTTGAGCCAAAGCCATAATTTCCGAAGCATTTCCTCTGATTACATCTGGAGTAGCTGTTTCTATAATTTTTAGAGCAGTTTGTGTTCTGTATTTTGATGCACCTACACCTACGGGATCAAAAACGAAAGGCGTATTGATTTCTTTCGCTTTTTTAGCAGCTAAGAGCATACTTTCTACCCATTTATCACTTAAAGTACCCATATTAATTACTAAAGATGATGCAATTGAAACCATGTCTTCTACCTCTTCTGTAGCGTGTGCCATAACAGGTGAAGCACCTATGGCCAACAAAGCATTTGCGGTAGAATTCATTACAACATAGTTGGTAATATTATGTACGAGAGGGCCTTTAGCTCTAATATTATTTAGTATTTTCTTTATATCGTTCATTTTCTTTGTAATTAGTTATAGTGCTTTGATACGAGAATAGTAGGGGGTCAAGATATACTTATTTTCTGTTTATTTTCGATTTCTTAAAAGTGCAGAGAAGTTGTGCGTTTCTCAAATTTTGAAACAGTTAATTAAACTTCGCTGTGAGTTATATATTTCCTCAAGTCAGAAGTAAGAATGTCCGTTAACTCATTTGACTTACTGTTTGCGGTTTCTGCAAACACAAAACCAAATAAATTATATGTATTTATGTCCAATTCTCTGATTAAAATTGGCTTTTCAAAATCTTTGGCAAGTTTTATGTAGTCGAAATTTGAAATGTTTGAAAGGCTAATTCCTGAGTTATTGTCTAAAATGGCAATACTATATTTTTTACTTTCTTTACCTTTGAAAATTTCATCCCAGTTTGGTATTTTATTATTTATGTAGTACTCATAAGAATTGTTTTCTAAAGATATTCCAGCTAAATCCCCTGAGGTACACCAACCTCCAAACCTTAAAGGGTTAATTTCAATAGGAACAATTTTATTATTTTCATCTATTTTAACTTCAGCATGTCCTGGAAAATTTTTGATGTTCATCTTTTTTCCTACTTCATACAAGAAAGATTCTAATATAGACTTGTATTGTTTTATTGTCTCTTTGGATGTATAGTAAACTCTATCGCTTGTATCTGTTCCTGATGAAAAAATATGGTGTAAAACATTTAAAATTACCACATTCCCATCATTATCATAATAATAATCAACTGCGTATTCTTCTCCAGCAATATAATCTTCAATAATGAAATTTGATGTGTTTAAAACTGACGGTGGAAAAATGCTCTTTAGGTTTTCAATTGATAATTCCTTTTTCGCTTTAACCCAATCGGCTTCATTTAACACAATATGAACACCAATACTTAAAAATCCGACAGACGGTTTTATCACAAAAGGGAAGCCAATATCTTTGGACTCTAATTTATGAATAGCTTCTATTTTTAATTCCTTGTAATTAAAATCGGGGTACAAGTCTTTTATTACTTTTCTGAAGGAAGCTTTGTTTTTTAGTAAGTTTATCTGGTTATATAAATTAGTTTCACCAAGGTTTTCTTCTATCCAACCTAAAGCATTTTCAGAATTTGTATAAACCCGTAATTCGGGGTTATTTTTAATCATAGAAATTGCTTTCTTTTCTTCAACCCAATTCAAGGAGTCATCGGTAATTAATTCCTTAGCTACTGTTGTTGCAACTATTTGGAAGTTATTCTCTTTAATGGTTTTCACCAGAAAACTTGAAACATAAGGTTTATCTATCAAGAACATAATGACTTATTTAATTGTTATTTTCTAGTAATTGTATCAAAGCGTTTTTGCTTATCAATTATTGCTGTAAAATTATGCCAATAAATAATTTTAAAAGTTGCCATATGGCAAGAAGCGTTTCATTTTATGTTTTTTCTTATTCTACTAAGCGAGGTAGGAGTAATACCAATATAAGATGCTAAGTGTTTTTGAGGAATCCTTTGCAAATAATCTGATTGGCTCATTAAGTTTAAATAGCGTTCTTCCGCGGAATATTTTTGCAAGGCTGTAAATCTTTCTAATAAAGTGATGATGACGTTTTCCCAGAATACGCGAAATACACTCTCCATTTCTGGATGGTTTTTATAAAGACTAGTTAAATCTGATTTATGTAGAGATAGGATTTCACTATCTTCTACAGCTTCAATAAAATAATCGGAAGGTAATTGGCTTAAAAAGCTTGATAGCTCAATAGCTGAATTGTTTTCAAATGAAAACCAAACGGTAACTTCAACATCATTAATAATATAGTATAGCCTTAGGCAGCCCTTGACTACAAAGTAAATTTTGTCACATATTTTTTCTTGGGATAATATCAGCTCGTTTTTTTTTACTCTTCTAAGTTTAAACTTATTGGTTAATGCTTCTAATCCTTCTGCTGAGAGCTTCCCATATTGCTCAAATCGTTTGGCAATGAGGATACAAGCTAGAAGTATGGAAAAACAATCGCAATTCCGCTAAATATATAAATCGGCAATGGTAGCATTGGATTAGTTCCAATAATTTCAGTTAGCTCTAACGCAGCTTCTTGTTTTCCTTTTGATAAAAATGAGATAGAAATAAAAGATGCTACTTGCGTAGAAACAAGGGCAATTAAGCTAATCCAATATGTCTTTTTACGGATTTGTCGTTGTGTAAATTCTATTTCCCAAATCAACAACCCAAAAGCATAAAGGATGTTCAAGGAATTACTGGGTAAAAACCATTGTAAAAGAGGTTCCTAATAAATTCTTTAAACGTCTAAAGGACTTGACAGTCTAATGTTTCAAAATTCCACAATGTCATTAACAGCGGAAACGGCACGATTAATACTATTGCTGCAATCAGAATGTTTTTTCTTTGCTGGTCAATAGCACGACGGTTATTGCCATATAAACGTCATGGAAGTATACAGAATGTCTGCTGGCCAAATTGCAATGTATGAGATGCCAACAACAAATAGGAATAGAGCTCTTTTGATAATTCTAATCTGAGCCATCTTTATTTTGGCTTGGTCGTTATTTTTAATTTCAGAATTTGTCATTAGAGCGAGTCCCACGCCTGCTAAAACAACAAATGTAGCAGCTGCTTCTCCACCAAAAATACTTGCTAAGATCCTACCCAATTTAGTCTTTTATCAGAGCACAAGCTTAGAGACCAAAACGCTTATTCATAATATTGACACCTATGAACAAAAGAAAACCCTACAACAGAACTAGTAACTTAACCTTATTGATTTACTGTCCTAAGAATGGACAATACTGTAGTAATAATAGATGGTGTTTGCATAGCTGCTTAACAACATTGAATTTACGTCTGTTATGTTACCCTTGTCAGCGGCTGTTGTTCTTGTCAAGGGTTACAATAGTCGCAGTACATAGGATCTTCGGTTATTTTTTTGTGGGGATACATTTCTTCTTTCGTGTATTGACAATATTGGCAAACATGAATGTAACTTAACGTTGAATTGGTAGATGAACCGCACAAACTACATTCTAATCCTCTTTTAGCATCTGTAATGCTAAAGCCTGGCTTGCTACATTGCGGACACAAAGAACTTATTTTGTTTATCAAATTTTGGGTTGCAGCTTCAATCACTTTCATACGAGAAGGGTTATACATTGCCCTCATATCTGTTTCTGCATAAACGGAATTAAACTTATCAAACAATTCTATGAACGCGTTTTTTAAGTGATTTATGTCGGTGATGTTTTTAATAATATTATCACTGTCCGATTTTGTTTTGCGAAGGATTAATCCGTGAGATGGAAAGTTTATGGTATTTGCAAATTCTAAAAGCTCTTCTTCATTCTTAACTTCTTTACCATTGAAATTTGTTGCAGTGCTTAATTCTCTGATTATAATTTCTAAGTTATTCTTTTTGTCAATGAAAATTAAAAGCTCATCATCTGCATTCACAAAAAACATAGATGGGTGTGGTCCAAAAGAGCCTTCGCTTGCTATTCCTAAATCGCAATTACTTAACTTCATTGCCTGCAAGCATTTTTCCCTTGCTGTTGCAATGGGGTCAAGTTCACGTTCTACTTCGCCTGTGAAAGTACCTAACACATCCGTGTCAAAGTTTTCATTTACAAAACACGAAACCCCCAATCCCTTCTCTAATAATGGGGCAATCACTTTTTCTTTCTCGTGTTTTGTGGCAATGATTAACTTTCTGCCTTGGAATATTATCACCGCGTATTTCCTATTTTGTCGTGATTACTAATGCTTGCCCTTTTACACGCTCATCGAAGTGACCATTGTCGTAAACCATATTTCCGTTCACAAATGTTTTTAATACTTTAGTTGTAAAAGCTGTTCCTTCCAACGGCGACCAACCACATTTATATAAAATATTGTCTTTTGCTACTGTCCAATTACTGTTTAAATCTACTAAAACCAAATCTGCGTAATATCCTTCTCTTATGAATCCTCTTTTCTCAATATGATAAAGTGTGGCAGGGTTATGGCACATTTTCTCCACAATTTTTTCTAAAGAAATGAGCCTTTGTTTGTAAAATTCTAACAGACAATTCAGAGAATGTTGCACTAAAGGTGCTCCCGACATTGATTGAAAATAGGGTTTTTGTTTCTCCTCCAGTGTATGTGGTGCGTGGTCTGTGGTAATTATATCAATTCTATCGTCCAGTAATGCTTTTAACAGGCCTTCTTTATCCTTTTCTGTTTTTATAGCAGGGTTCCATTTTATCAAATTACCTAAACGGGGATAGTCTTTGTCGGAAAACCAAAGATGATGCACAGATACTTCTGTGGTAATATTCTTTTCGCTTAAAGGAATATCATTTCGGAATAAATGAGTTTCAGCTTCAGTAGTTAAGTGCAAAATATGCAACTTTGCGTTGTGCTTATTTGCCAATTGGATTGCCCTCTTGGTTGCTTCATAACAAGCTTTTTCACTTCTTATTAATGGGTGAAATTCTATGGGTACATTCTCGCCGTATTTTTCACGATAAATATTTTCATTCTCTTCTACTATTTGTTCTTTTTCCGAATGGATAGCAATGATAGATTTACAGTTGGCAAATAGTTTTTCCATTGTTTCAGGGTTGTCTGCCAATAGATTTCCTTTTTTTGTAAAATACAAACCATCGTCTGAAACACCAATCAGTTTTGAAGTGTCTGTGTTAATAATTTCATCAATATTATCGCCATTTACACCCAAAAAGAAAGAATAATTTGCCAGCGATTTCTGTGAAGCTAATTCGTATTTATCAGCAAGTGTTTGAACGGTCAATACATTTGGGGTAGTATTAGGCATATCAATAAAAGAGGTCACACCACCTGCAATAGCTGCTTTACTTTCTGAATATAAGTCGCCCTTATGCGTTAGTCCAGGTTCCCGAAAATGCACCTGTCCATCAATTATTCCCGGGAACAAATATTTACCTGTTCCGTCAATTACGTTGAAGTCAGGTTCTGCGTTTATGTCGCCAATTTTTTGAATACGGTTATCATAAAAGAGAACATCGGTTAGTGAAGCTTGTCCTTCATTTACAATTGTGGTATTTTTTATAAGATATTTATTAGTCATATTTATTGATACTTGTCTGTTATGGTGGGGTTTACTGCCATTTGGTATATACGCCACTAACCAATCTCAGTAGCGTATGTACTGCATTTAGATGAGTTTAGTAGCGAGTCTTTTAAGCAGACTAAATCAAACATACTACAATCACTGATAACTGTATAATAAGGCGGCAATTTACTTCATAATATAACTGCCCAGTTTGTAGATTATGAAGTTATCTGAATGCTATATTTTTATACAAAAATAGAAATGTATAAAAGTATAATTGTATAAGTGCTGAGGCTAAATTAAAGCATACTTACAAATAGTGTAATTGGCTGATTGACGATGATTTAATTCTCATAAATCGTACTTGCACTTAATCCAATACCACAGAATTCCTGCTGACTAGTATTCTTTGCTGTTTTAAGTTCGTCTCTAAGTTCTTGATACGTTGGTAGTCGGATTGGGGTGTGTAGGTGATTTATTTTTAGAAGCATATGCGGTATGCCTAAGATTATTGCCAAACCACCTACTTGATATAATCGTATTTTTATATAAAAATATCAACCTAAAACTCTAAGATAATAGAATTCTGTAAGCAGCTGCTGGTAATGAGTTTATACTATCTGACCCCGATAAGGTCGCATGCTTATAGTACTCAAATAGCTTCCTGCAAACCCCCGACTTACATACTCCTCAATCATATGATAAATATATCCTTATGAGTGCTTTTTTGGATTCGTTTTAAGCCAAAACTGTTTGAGCCTAGATGGCAGTAGTTTACATAATTAGCTTACTTTGTTTTTATAACAAGCCTAGTGAGAAGATTCGTATTTCTAACGGTGGTGGGAGAGGCGTACTCCATCAGTCACAACTGATGGAGCCGTCTACTCGACTATGCATAATTTCTATTTTTACAAGGCTAAAAAAGACAGTTAGGTAAAGTTATAACTACTCAACGATACTTACCATCTCTTTAATATGGTTTTTAAACCCGCTAAGTGTATTCGTCAACACTTTCATTTGATCCGCTGCTTCCACCCAATCTTTTTGCTCAATTGCTTCTCGAACGCCTGGTAAAGTTTTAACTCCGTAACCTGTATAAAACCCAGGTGCATAAATTTGGTGTTTGTACCACGGCCGTCTGGGTAACCCCATTTCACTAATTAGTGTATGCTCCGTTAATAGTAACTTCTCATTTAACTTAGTACTTGTAGCTTGATCTAGTTGACTGAAATCTTTAGCTGCAAAATTGGTAATTACTTCATTTAACGCTACCAACTCATTTTGAAGAGAGGTAAAGTCTAAGTAAGGAATTAATTCTTTTTTTACAGGTTTTACAAATGTCTCTTTAGGATCTGCGGAGAGTTCGAAAACATTTTTTTCCACCAATGTATTGTGTTTTTCAACTGCTGTCCGCATATCATTGGTTAGCTTGATTAACTCTGACATATATCCTGAAACTGTTTTGTTCCATTGCTGAAACTCAAATGGTAACACATCTGAATTAGTCAATCGAAGTACAATTCTTCCTGCAGTTTTTGCTAAAGCAACTCCATATTCGAAATCTGGATCTTTAAATCGCTTGTAATGTGGGTAGGTATCATAAATAGTATGATACTCTCCGCCTTTATTTTCTCCGGAATACCCTAAGTTCAATGCAGCAATACCTGCATGTTGAATAAAGGGCGTGTAATCAGAACCTGAACCTAAGGCAGACAAACCAGGATTTCCATCACCCCCTGATAACAAGTCAACGGCATTTCTTCGCTTTCTAACCGAAACTCCCGTTTGAGGATCCACCACATCATCAGCTACCTCCATCACCATAGCCTGTAGGGTATGGGAACCGCCCGCAAAAAAGAAGCCTCTTCCGCTAGCATCTGTATTTATATAGGCAACAACTTTCTCCTGTAATTCTTCTTTGTGGTCTTCCACCCATTCAGTAGATCCGATCAAACCGGGTTCTTCGGCATCCCACGCACAATAAACTAAAGTTCTTTTTGGCTTATAACCGGCTTTCACTAGTTCACCTATCGCACGTGCCTCTTCAAGTAATGCGACTAGCCCACTTATAGGGTCATTGGCTCCGTGCACCCACGCGTCATGATGATTTCCTCTCATTACCCATTGATCGGGAAAAGCATCCCCTTTCATTTTGGCTATTACATTATGTGCTGGCTTAAGTTGCCAATCAAATTCAAGCTTCAAATGAACTTTAGCTGGTCCTGGACCTACATGGTAGGTGATTGGTAATGCACCCTTCCACGAGTCAGGAACAACAGGCCCACTAAGTGCTTTTAAAAGGGGCAATGCATCCTGATATGAAATAGGTAGTACTGGAATTTTAGTAATCGTGGGAGCATCCTTTCGATCGAGACGCTTGGCATTTTTTGTAGCTGCATAACCTGGAGTAAGTACATCACCTGGATAAAGTGGCATGTCCATTACTGATCCGCGTTGCACCCCTGTTTCGTTTTTAAACGCACCATCCGGATAGGTGTCCCCTTTATAGTAACCATCATCTTTTGGATCAGAATAAATGATGCATCCTATTGCTCCCTTTTCAGCTGCCAACTTTGGTTTAATACCTCGCCAAGATCCAGCGTACTTGGCAATGACAATTTTGCCTTTAACATCAATCCCTAGTTTCTCCAGCTCTTCATAATCAGCTGGGATACCATAGTTTACAAATACTAATTCTGCTTCTACATCACCATCCGTTGAAAAAGTATTGTAGCTCGGTAAAAGTTCGTCTGTCTGCTGTGTATACTTATCCTCTGCAATAGGTATAGCGGAAAGTTTGGCTTTGTAGACGGTAGGTTCAGTTAGTTCAAGTAACCTAATTTTTGGATAAGGAAACAAGATATGATAGGTTTCAATCTTGGCGTCAAATCCCCAAGACTTAAATTGTTCAACCATCCATTCTGCATTTTGACGACCATATTCCGTTCCCACGTAATGAGGTCTAGCTGATAGTAGCTGCATCCATTCATCTAAATTATTGGGAGAAAGTTGAGCATCAAATGCCTCTTCTAGTTTATTTTGACTTTCGACATTACCCTTCTTAAAGCCAATAATGCTGTCTTGAGCGGATGATGTAACTGATAACATGCACGCGAGTACTGCTACTACACAAATTCTAATCATAATTCTATTCGTTGAATGTTGAAGATACTAATTTTCTTGTGATTCTATTTGTTAATGGCGTAACGTTATTGCGTGATGCTAGTTGTGTATTTTACGTACTAAAGTAAGCAATTGGCAGGTGGAAAGTCAGCTTGGACTTTCATAAATTGGTTAAAACCAGCAATTAATCTTATGCGGTGTTGTAAACCGTCTTTACTTTTTATTCAATTGCTTAGGTTTAATCCATTCGAGGTTATAATTAAGTAACTCAGTTAAAAATTCTTTAGATTCGTTTCTCTCAGAGTTAAATGGAAGAAATAGAAATAGGTATCCAATAATAATCTAAACTGCATTAGTTATTAATGGAGCAATAATTGTTTCAGGTGGGAAGCTAATAAAAAATAGAGTTGGACCAAAAAATCAAAAGAGCATAAATAGAAGAATGAAATATTTTATTCGAATAATGATTTTAATGTCCGTTTCTTTGTGGTTTTGAGTTATTAATTCACCTTTTATTACAGGTAAAAATGGATTTTGGCAATAGATTATTCGATTAATTTTAAAGAAATTAATTCAGATTCATTCTTATCTGATTTTATGGTAAATCTTTCAAATGGAATTAATTTCATTGGTTTTTCCACATGGTTCACAACACCTGTATATATGCAACTGTTGCGTGCATATCCCATTTGTCTGATATCCTACGCCCCCAAACATGCCACAATCACTTATAATTATATAGTAGGAGGGCAATTTACTTTAGGTCGGCTTTGAGTTTTTTGATGCGTTCGTAATCGGCTTGATGATTTGGGGTATGTAGGTGGTTTACTTGTTCGGTTAGGCGTTCAATTCAGCTTTAAGCTCTGGGCGTTCTCTAATTCATATCCCTTTTTGATATTTTGGCATAATTGCAGTTGCTTGACTTCTGTTGTAGGGACCTCCTTTTAGTTCGTTCAACTCCTGAATGTAGAAATCAAAGTCTTCTGTATAATCCTTACTAATAGTTTTACTCGTGTTGGGCGTGGCTCCTTCGTAGTAAAACACTTCTTCGGTGCTTTGTAACTGAAGTTTCATAAGCAGTCGAAAAATAGATCAGCTAATTATGCAGCCGTGATGGCTCTGGGTAGGGTTTTCTTTTAAGTAAATTAACATGAAATCTAATTTGGCGATAGTACCACAAAGACTACTGTTCCTTGATTCTGCAAAACTTGGAATTAAACGCCGTTTACCTTTCAAGGTGTATGACGATAGATAGTAAATCATATGCTTATTAAATACGCCGAGCAAACGCTCATAACAAAGCTGGTTTAGACTCATCAATACCCTGAATTTAGACAAGGCTACTCGATGTTCTGAATTTGTTTGTTTCATCGCAATAAGTCTAAAACTCAGCAGCCTAGTTTTTGGACTCTGAACTAAAGTCCGTGATAACGTCTAACTTAAATATTTAAATTAAGTTCGGTTTTTAATTCCAATAGTTTTGAATGACAATGCTCAAGCCGCTTTTTGTCTTTACCTACCGTCGCCTCGGTTAGCCTAAAATCAATGACGTTAATTAAGAATGTGAGATTCTTAATTTTCGCCTTCTTTTTCTCAGGGGAGCCTGCTTTGACCCAAAGGTTCTTAAATTCTTCATTGAGCTGGTTCCAAGTGTTTGAATGCTTATACAAAGATGAATTATTAAAGAGTTTTATAAGGAGAAGATTAACGGGCTCTGTCATCTTCCAAAAGCTAATTTCTTGGTCAGACGAAGAGTCACTATTCGCTCGTCGTTCCAAATAAGTATTTAATTTGTCTATTGAATCATAAGGGTGAGACTCGTTAGACTTGAAATTTAAGATACTAGACAATGGCACCGCAATGGAAAGAGGGTAAAATACTTCATCTTCATTCATACGGCTACAAGCTATTGAATAGTAATCGATTGCTTTTTCATAAGACTCTCTTTTCTTTTTACCTGTCTCGATTAGAGCTAATCTCTTATATGCACTACCAATTGAGTTGGCTCTTTCAGCGGTGCTTACAATCATTTCTAGTCGTTTCAGTCCTTCAAGTGCCTCTTTGATTTCTGAAATAGCATCCCGTTTATTTATGTAACCATTTGCCTGTTTTTCAACAGTTAGTTTAACACGAATATTGTTATACCTTTCTACTGAACTTACGGAGAATGAAGCCTTCTCCATTTTAAAGAGCTCACTAAATTTAGTAATTGCCTTATCATATTCTCCAAGATCAGCTAATATGAGGGCTTTCAACTCTGTGAGTTTAGGTGAATTTAATCCGGAAAGCTTTGTCTTTTTAGAAATACGACTTAGTTCATCAACATACCATTTTTTCCCCCTCTGCACGTCAATATCATTCAGTAAATTATACAGGTCGATTTCCGCTTCTTCGTCCATAAGGTATTTTTCTAAACTCTGCTTATTTCCATTGGTACTATTTGAGAACCTGTAAAATTGATCACCATAACATTGGTAAGCTCCCCAAGTATTGTCGGTATATCCTTTCATGTCAAAAATAACCCCTCGGGCTATTTGGGCAGATTCTCCAAAATCGTAACCTTCAAACATTTTAGTGTAGAATACTTCGGCAAATTTTAGGGCCATGGCATCATTCACGGCCCAGGCGGCGGCAATTACAGCTTTCACTCCCATCTCTATTAACTGCGTACCAAGGTTAGCGGCTACTTTATACCTTTCTTGATATATTTTTTCTGATTCTGGATTCATCTCCCCAAGGTAGCAGCAATTAATAAAAACAAACTCAGGAATTATGCTCAGCTTACTTATATCTAAGGCAGACAAAAGCATACCGTCACCAAGAACCATCCCAGATCTCATGGGTTCTTCTGCATTGGAAATTCCATGCCCTGCCAAGTGCATTATCTTGAACTGGCTCGAATGTATGGTACCTAGAATAGTGAGGGCATCCGATCCTAGGTGTGCTGTAATATCTTCATTACCAAAACCACTTTTATTCAAAAGTGAAACTACTAGTGCCCCTTCGGCGGCTGCACCTGATAGTTGACCTAATCCCTTCATTCCTTTCAGTTTTGGATCGGCAACAACTAATGCTGTGTTTGTGATTACTGTCTTTCTCTTTTTATTATTATCGCTCGTTGAAAGTTGACGTATCATTCCGGCATTAATGCAAAATGGCTTTGAGTTTTCACCACTATCTGATAATAACTCCCAAGGGAATATTGCTGTTTCCTTGTCAACAACCCAAATGATATTTGATTTTTGACCCAATCTTTCTTTAAAAATAGTGGGTATTAAGTATTCAAAAGCTACTCTTTTATCTCTCTCGTTCCAATTGTTATTCTTTGAAATCCTTTCTAAGAAACTGTCGAGAAAAATGGGGTCAATAAATTCCTCATTGCGTTCTACTCTGGCCCCATTTGTTGTAAAATCATAAATCAATTTCTTCAGTGAGTTTTCTTCTGCCTTTGCCCCAAAACTTACGGATATTCTTTCCCACCAAGAGTCCGCATTTTCTAACGAAATTCGCTTCATAGAGCCAATCATTCTATTGACTGTTGAGTTTTTTAGAAAGAAAAGTTTATCGTTTTCCTGAATCCTTTCTCTACTCAATAGTGCATATAAGCTACTTAGAGATATGTCTTCGTACCTTTCAATAAATTCGACTAATTCAATAACGGATGCATTTTTATCTATGGCTAATACGGAAGAGTTTGCATTTTTAATGCCCTGAAGTATAGCCATTGCTGAACTCTCAACGGATAAGCCTCCATAATTACACGCTATGAAGAGGGGGCTAATTCCAAGTTTGCTATTTGAACTAGCGTTACCCTTGGGTATTTCTAATAGAAAATCAATGATACCTTTTTCAACTGACTCTGCTAAGGTAGTAGGGGTAAGGTTGCCATATTTGCCAAGTCCTATAACAATGGCTCCTTTAAGTTTACTTACATTACCATTTGAGTACTGCCTTTTGAAAAACTTACTTTCGCCAATTTCTTGAGGATAGTTTCCTATTAAATGACGCTTAGATAGCGTATTGTTTAAGTAATAATCTATTGCTTTTTCTGCACTCAGAATTCCATCTCCTTTAAAATGTCCGGCTAAAACGACAAATTTGGAATGAGATAAATCGCCATTAGAAACAGAAACTTCTATAAGTTTATCATCCTGAACGCTTTCCTTTCTATCTTGAAATCCTAGGATTGATTTTGTTAGTGAAACCTCAGATTTGTCAAAAATAATCTCGTCTGGGGCTTCAAAAATCTTTTTCTCTGCTCTTGAAGACGGTCTTTGATTCGATAAGGCCTTTGTATTTCCTGTAGATAGCAGTTCTTCAATGGAAGTGAATAGGTGAGGGGTATTTGCAAGTTCTCCGTGGGTAATTGGTACATAATATACATCATTACTATCAATCAGATTTTGAGGAATATTATATTCCCAAGTCACACTAGCATCTCCTTGATCTGTTGAATAAAACTTTAACCTTTCCTCGCCTTTATACGGCACAATTTTGTAATCACAGATGGTACTTTTGTCCTTACCAGCAATATATGCCGCTTTTGAAAAATCAATTTTGTCAAAATTATCAAGAGAATTCTTCCTGTATTCTCCAAAATCTTCCAGTTGTTTTTTTGGAGGAATAGGCCAAGAGGAATCCCCAAAAGCATTTGCCATTTCAAGCCACTTAGTTGAATCTGAAAAGTCTACTCTCTCGTCCAAGTTATGTGGTAACAGATTTAGAATTCCTGGATATTGGCAAAAAATGTCAACGAGTTCTTTTTTTGAATGTGGAATGTCAATTGCACTGATTAGCTTATCAAGCCCAAACAATACATAAGGTATTCTGAAAGAACCCCAAAAAGGGACTCCTAAATATACCGCCCTAAAGCTTTCACTTGAATTCAGTTTTTTCCATGTATTTTCATGGTTCAAAATAAATTCTCGAAACAAAACTCCACCCATTGAATGAGCAACAACTTTTACTTTTTGACCAGCGTTGAGAATCTCTTCAATTTTAGAATTTAATATTGCACTGCTATCAGTAAGAGGCAGCCGCCAGTCAAAAGGGAAAGTAACAACATCATAGGAGTTTGAAAAAAAGTTTTTGAACTTTTTATACGAAGTTGCAACTAGCGAAGAGGCCTCTATTTCAGGTTTATCAATCGTCAACCTGTCAAGCTCTCCGGCCATCATATTGAAATAGTTAATCCAAAGTTTTGATTTCTTGTCTCGTAGATTAGAACCCATAATTCCTGGAAGAAGTAAGAGAATCGGCTTCTTACCAGAAATGCTATCACCGTATAAATCGCCATATTCTAATCCCAAAGCATTCGCCCTATCAGCACTATTTACTGAGTCTTGAAAAGATCTTATAAATCCAGGTATGTTTTCGTCAGGGGAAGTTTTTAAAGCGTTTAATAAAGCAGACCTACTCGCATTATCTTCAAAATACCTAAAATGGCTAAAGGTATTATTTTGGTTGAAAAAGTATTGAATTTTATTAGTCCTTCGTCCGCCTTTATACATGGATTCAGTGTCAACTACCAAATCATTTTTTCGTTGATAAAAAACCTTAGAGGCAATTGCAAGAAGGCCTTTCAGTTTTGTGTCAAAGGTCCTATTCCCTGCAATTACGACAAGGGGTTGATTCAACTTATCTTCTTCCTTAGGTGAATTTAGAAGTTTTATAAAAGGGGAATCAGGTATTTGACATTCTAGCCCCGTTAACATATTGGGGTCATCTTTAAATGCCACTACAAACTTCACTAAATCAGCCAATACGGAAAACACAGAGGGACCTAAAATAGGAATTCTTGCAACTAGGTTAAATATAATATTTAATGAAGTCGATAGTTTTTTTGAAGCCAAGGTTGTGCCCGCAGCTGGACAAGCGACTCTCACAAATTTTTCTATTGTAAACTTTTTGTCCTTTTTGAAAACAAGTTTTTCTAATTCGTCTATCCATTTAAGTTCTTCTTTCCTGTTGTATGATACTAATATCTGTTTTGCATTTTCAGAGAAACCAATTTTAGAGGTTTCGGAGTAGGCCATCCTGCACAATACTTCGCCTACTAACCCTCCCCTAGATTGAGACACGATATGTAGTTTTACGCCGTCGGGTAAATTTTTAATTAAATCAATAACATTTTCTAACGGATGTTTACTCAAGGTCATATGCTCAAAAGTAATTATGTTATTTCCATAAATATTCCAAAGCTCTTTCCATTCATTAGTGCTTCTCAAGTCACCATACGATCCTTCAAATGATGAAACAGTTCCGTGTAAAAAAAGTAAATACGGTTCGCCTAAATTTTCAAAATCTGGATTACCGAAACTCAAGTCTAAATTAACTTTGTAAATACCTTCTTTGGATGAGCCAAGAACTTTTTTGTCAACTATTTCGACAAGCTTTTTCATTGATTTCTCAACAAATTTGGGAAAGATTACTTTTAAAACCTTGAGTGCTATTCCTACGACACCTCTTTTACTCTCGTTCTCTGTTTGAATTGAATTGGGTATTGAAATTGATCCATCTTCATCAACTTCAATAGCTGGAAAAAGGTCAGATATTGTTTCCGCATTAACTAACCAAACAGTACCATCTTCCAGCTCGATTTCTAAGCTTTCCCCAGGTTTCAAATCTATAGAAACTTCATTGCTCTTATCTCGCTTAGGTTCCTCAAATACAACTACTTGTATTAGTTCAGATTCTTCAGAAATATAAAATGACGACTCCGTGTATCCCGTATTTTGATTGCTAATTTTTTTGCCATTGATTGTGATTTTTTGAGTCTTCATATTGAATGGGGCTTAAAGTTTACCGCTAAGATATTTGACTATTTTCTTAAATGCTTTCCTTAGATTTTCTGTTCGTTGTTCAAGAAATCTGATCAAAATTGAGTGACTCACTTTAGCTCTATTCACTATAACTTCGTTTGACTCTATTGCTTGTTGTATTTTTAAATTGATATTAGTGCGTAGCAAAATTATGCTACTACCGATAGGATTTAACTAGTCCTTTTGCTTCTAAGTCCGTTTAAATTAAAGACAGATTATTTTCAAAATAGAGTGTTTCTAAGCGTTAAAAGTGGGAGTAATGCACTCACATAGGGTATATATGGGGGTACGGTTTATATTCTACTGCAAGTAGTAGGAAACCAAGTAGTAGTAAATAAAGGACCGCAGCTTGCAGTAATATTTACTGCGTCCTATTCCGTGAAATTATTTACCCACGACATTTTTTCAAGAAAGCCTCCAATGGTTTTTATGAAAATGAATACGTTATATTTTTATGAATTTGTAGTATTTAGTGTGTACTTTCTGTACGTAAACCTAAAAAATACCCGACTTACTACCAAATGAAGTGGTTATTGATAATATATCTATATGGAGTTTAATGAGCTTATAATCAACAATTTAAATACAATTCAGTTTCATTGGTTATTTATTGAGCGGTCGACAAAATAACTAAATCGTGAAAATATATAACTATTTCACTTAATTAAGTAATAAAATGAAAGTACATACTTATGGAGTTAATGCAAGCAACAACAACGAATAAGTTAGTTTATTTCTCTTAATTCTCAACCTCTCCTCGCTTGAGAATTGGGTATAAATGGCATCCTTACCATTTTTTATATTGTAACCGTCGAGAAGCGGTAATCATCTATGACTGTACCTAACAACCCTTGCCTAAAAATTTATATCGCTGTAAATTTCTTGGAAAGTGAACGGATTATATGAGACGAATCTTGTGTATTATCGTAAAAGGCAAAGCCCTCTGAACGTTTTTCAGAGGGCTTTGCCTTTTTTATTAAAATGGATATCTATAAAACCAGATTTAGACTAATCAATACCCTGGATTTTGGGATAATGTTTTTGTGCCATCTGGTTTTAATGTGGCATCTATTTGGCGTTGTGGTACCGGAAAAACAACGTTATGATCTTTGAAACTTGCACCACCTAAATTAGATCGTTTCTTAAATTCATAAGCTAAGTATTTATTGAGTACTTCTTTGGCAAACCCCCAACGGACAAGGTCGAAGAACCGATGACCTTCCATGGCAAGTTCTAGACGACGCTCAAACCTTAACGCAGTGTGTGCATTGGCTTTATTAGTCCAAGTATCATTATACAAACCGATTGAGTAATTCGCGGCTATTTTTCCATCGGGTAACTTCAGGAAGCTATTTGAATTTGCGGCACGGGTTCTGATTTGGTTAATATATATTCTGCCCTGCTCTAAGTTGCCCAATTCAATTTCAGTTTCTGCCGCCAAAAGAAGTACTTCGGCATATCGCAGAATACGGTGGTTGAGGGCAGATGTTCTTCGATCAGGATTAACCAGACTCGATGCTTCATCAGACTTAAAATACACGTTTTTCTTCGGTTGAAAAGGCCCGGCGTAATTTTGGTCTCTTACCCATATTTTTCCTGGATGCAGTCCCCAGTCAAGGTACGGAATTCCTCTGCGGCCCAAAGTGTGATCAATACGCGGGTCAAGGGGTCCGTCGTATGGTGTAAAAGGAGCAGAGCTCTCGATTCCCTGATCGTTCTTCACTTCCGTAGCATTATGATCTGCCAAATTGGGTAAACCGTTCGCATCTGTTTGAAATGCATTCACCAAATCTTGCGATGGTTGAAAATAACCACAGCATGCACCTGGTTGCGTAGGCAAGCCACCGTGTGGAAAGTTAAGATTGTCGCCAAGCCCGCCGTTGAAACTATTACTGTTATCATTTGCCGAATACTGAGCATCCAAAATGCCTTCGGAATCAGCGGTACTACCTTGAACGGTCATTCTGAAATTATCCTGAAAACTTGGCAATAGAGCGTATTTAACATTCTTATTTGTTCTACCGTTGGTAATTACGTTGTCGAGTACTGCTTTTGCTTCGGCCCATTTTTTCTGGTAAACCAAGTTTTTCGCCAATAAAGCTCCTGCCGCCCATTTATTAATGCGACCAATATCACTAAAGGTTTCGGGGAGGTTCTCGTACGCATACTTTAAATCAGCTTGCATTTCCGCCCACAATACTTTTTCATTGGGTTGTCGGTAATCCGTTGTTTTTTCATCAATCCAAGGCATACGTCCAAACACCACAGTTCCGTGAAAATAATACAATGCACGCAATGCCCGAGCTTGGCCTGTGATACTTTTAATTTCGGCGTCCGAAAGGTCAGAAACTTTATCTACTAACCTCAATACATCGTTACACCTCGATATACCATCATAGCTAAACCTCCACCGGTCATCTAGTTTAGTGTTGTCGGGTGCACTTTCGTATCTTTCAATATTGCTCCTACTTCCACCTAGATTAGCACCTTTCTGAGCGTCGTCAGACGTTATCCCGCCGTACACCCAGTTAGAAAACGAATTTACATCCGCACCTCTACTCGAGCCGTCTCCGTACATGGCACCATTCAAGCCAGTATAAGCACCAATTAAAACGCCTTGAATACCAGGACGGGTTTGTAAGGCTTCTTCACTAAAAACACCAATTGGTTTTCGGTCTAAGAAGCTTTCTTCACAGGAAAATGAAATGAAGCAAATTCCTAAGAGTATGTTTTGGATTTATAGTTTATTGACAATAAAGGAGATAAAGGCTATTTGTAACATCGCTTCTGCCGATAATATTGTTTTTTCTACATCCCGGAACAACCTTCGCCTGAAATTGAGC